>JACCDG010174578.1_pt1 | contig 49768 bp, 39 predicted proteins | sample 7442471 | NCBI WGS metagenome assembly JACCDG01 (sample SAMN15323444, study PRJNA562643) | freshwater metagenome | isolation source: river surface water | place: USA:Blue River Watershed | collected 2017-08-17 | reverse complement strand
TTAAAAAAATTGCTCTTTCGTTTTTAAAGCAAGTTTAAATGCATTGCATTTTTAACTTCTTGCAAGGTAGCATGAGCAACTTCAGCAGCTTTTTCCGTTCCAGCTTTTAAGATATCAAAAACTTGTTGTTTATCTTGATAATACATCTTTCTGCGCTCATAAAAAGGCTTCATTTTTTCAATCAAAACTTCTTGCAAATATTTTTTCACAACCATGTCACCTAAACCACCCTTTTGATAATGGTCTTTAAGTTCTTGAACTTTTTGAGCATCTAGTGCAAATGCATCTAAATATTCAAAGACTGTATTGCCTTCTATTTTTCCAGGATCATCAACACGAAGGTGCTCTGGATCGGTGAACATAGTTTTAACTTTTTTAGCAATAACATCTGCAGAGTCTGATAAAAATAATGCATTATCTAAAGACTTAGACATTTTCGCTTGACCATCTAGTCCAGAAAGTCGAGGCGTTTTAGAAATTACCGCCTTTGCTTCTACCAAAATGTCTGTTTTATAAATTCTATTAAATGAACGAACAATTTCATTCGTTTGTTCAATCATCGGCAATTGATCATTTCCGACCGGAACTAATGTTGCCTTGAATGCCGTAATATCGGCAGCCTGATTAATAGGATACGCAAAAAATCCGACTGGTAGACTCTCTTCCATACCCTTTTGTTGAATTTCAGCTTTTACCGTTGGATTGCGAGCCAAACGAGCAACGGTCACCAAATTCATATAATATAAAGTGAGCTCAGGAATTGCGGAAATATACGATTGCAAAAAAACAGTTGTTTTTGCAGGATCGATTCCAACAGCTAAATAATCGCACATCACTTCAAAAACATTGTCATGAACTTTCTGTGGATTTTCGAAATTATCCGTAAGCGCTTGCACATCAGCTATCAAAACAAATTGCTGACACGTATCTTGCAGCATTACACGATTTGCCAATGAACCAACGTAATGACCCAAATGCAAACGCCCTGTTGGTCGATCTCCAGTTAAAATAACTTCTTTTTTTTGCATCTTTTATGCTCCTTTTTTATTTTTATATATTACTGAGGATCGTGAGGATTTTGATTTTGACGGAAATCCCAAACATATTCCACACGTCCTCCAGGTAAAATTACTTGATATCTACGACCAATAAAATTTCCATTCTCGTCATACATACGCTGAGCGCCATGCCTCATATTTTGCCTAGCTGCTGCAAAACCGGCTCTAGCTGCTTCTCTTGGCATAGTATTCAAATCTGGCTCAACAGCTGCAGCACGTGCCAATGATGGTAGTAATAAAAAAATCATTATATATTTATTCATTATTGACCCTTTCTTTCTGCTTTTGGCGTACCTTGCGCAGAACTAGCTGTTGATGCAGCGCGAGTTGGCACCGGAGAGTTTGTCGCAGATGGATTATATCCTGATCCCGGAAATTCTGCACTATAACTATCTTGATTAGCTACTCGTTCTTTTTGTGCTACTAATCGTTCAATTGCCTTACGCCATTTTGGTTGACATCCTCCGTGATAAAGTTCATTCGCACCAAAATTATTAAAAACTAAGCTCATTAAAAAAACTACTAATAGATTTTTATTCATTTGTTATCCTTTACTAAAAATATTTTTATAAAGAATAACAAATTTCAAAAAAATAATCTTCAAAAAACTATCAAAGACAAATTTTAACATAAAAACTTCAGTTTAAAAATTCACTGGCACTTATATTAAAAAATTTTTCCTCCACGATCGTCATCCTGAGGCGCGATCCAAGCGCCGTGAGGATCCAGGACTTATAGCATAAAATTTTCAACTTAAAAAATTCTCGTCATCCTCAGGAACAAAGTAGCGCAAAGATTCATCAGCCGTCGTACACAGTACTATAGCCATATGTCACAACGTAGCAGAACAAAAATGAATTGATTTTAATTATTGCTTTATAAATCCTGGATCCTCACGGCGCTTGGATCGCGCCTCAGGATGACGATCGCGAAAGAAACGCTTTTTAAACATTACATTATTTTTTAAGTTGCAAGTTTTATATGATAAAGCTTATAGTTTATATAAAAATTATCTAAAAAAAGGAGCTTTATATGACACCGCATATTCCATTTGGCTGGTATTTGAACATATTTCGCTGGCAAGATGCTGTTGAAATTTTATTATGCAGCGCAGCAATTTTTTACATTTCAGCATGGTTACAGCAAGACAACCAAAAACCATTGCTAGCTTATTTTTATAGTTACTGTTCACTTACAATCATCACTTTTTATGCAAAAATGAATACGATCAATACACTTTTGATTCTTTTTTTCCCGCTCATTGTTGCTGTTTTTATACTCGTTCATCACGAAACATTGCAAAAAAATTTTGTGAGCCTGCATCGCATTACGCCGACTACTCAAGCTTCTTGCGACTGGATCAACACACTTATTCGAGCAAGTCTTATTGCAGCAGGGAACAATCAAGCATTTCTTTGTGTGATAGAAAAAAAAGAAGCTTTAGATCTGCTCCTCGCTGCCGAACAACAGATTAACGCGCCACTCTCCTTACCTTTGCTTGAAACAATACTGCAAAGCACCTTGTATCATCACGAACATTATATCTGGATCGATGCCGCGCGTAATCTTAAAGCTTTTAATGCTGAGTGGAAGACAACATCAATTGACACTTGGTTATTGCAAAACATACAAACAGAAAGCTCCTGGCTACAACACGCACTTTTTTTTACTAAAAAATCATCTGCCTTAGTTCTTGCAAGCAATCCAGCTACAAGAACATTTTCTATCGTTTATAAAGAACACCTACTTTCTGATTTATCAGCTCAAGCAGCTTCTGTTGCTATTGCAGAATATATTGATCATTCGCCAGAACTTTTTAAAGGAGATTCTTATGGCTTTGTTACAAAAAAAACGTCGTCTCAACAACATCGTTCTTAAAAGTTTAGCACTTTTTTTTGGTTATTATGGATGGATATTTTTCAGCCTTCATCACAAAATAGAAATCGTTTATAATCTGCCTTTATTTTTTTATAACACTCAAAAAAAAGTTTCTATAACCGCTCCTGATACTATTCCAGTAACCCTTTACGGAACGCGCACAGAGCTTTTTAAATCAGCAACGCACGGATCGATACATGCTGATGCAAGCGTTTTGCAAGAAGGCGAACAATCTATCAACTTAAAAGAACAAAATATTTTTTTACCTGAAACGCTACAACTGATAGACTGTAACTTTAAAAAAATAAAAATTATTAAAAAAACTAATGAAGGAGTTTTGTAATGCATAATCTATTTGGTACTGATGGTATTCGAGAAAAAGTTGGAACTTTTCCTGTAACTTCTGAAGATTTTATTCGTTTAGGAAAAGCAATTGCCGCTTTTGCAACACAGACTCAATCTAATCCGACTTTTGTTATCGGCTACGATACTCGTATATCATCTTCTTTTTTAGCATCATGCATAGAAACCGGATTATTACATTACACGATAGAACTAACTTCTGTAGATGTATGCACTACTCCTTTGCTCTTTCTTACAACTCAAGAAAGCTTTGATTATGGCATCATGGTTACTGCATCACACAATACCTATGACTATAACGGCGTAAAAATTTTTAAAAAAAATGATGGCAAGCTATCACTAAAAGATGAATTAGCTATTTCTGAACTTTTTTATAAAAATGATTTTTTGACTTCTTATGCAGGAATAAAAGAAATAGACTACGCAGCCAATCCCTACGATAATTATTTCGAAGCTATTGATAAGAAAAAATCATTGAGCGATATTTTTGATGATATAGCACTAGTAATCGATGGTGCCAATGGCGCGATATGCCGAGAAACACTAACTTTTTTAGAAAATTTTGACATTGATGTAACCGAAATCAATACCGATCCTGACGGAAAAAATATTAATAAACATTGCGGGGTTCTACATCCAGAAGCACTACAAAAAACTGTGTTAGCAGAAAAAGCTGATATTGGCGTTGCATTCGATGGTGATGGCGATCGTCTTTGCATTGTTTCTAAAGACGGCATCATAAAAGACGGTGACGATATTCTTGCATTTTTATTAACACATCATCCTGTATATAAAAAATCGCAAGCAGTAGTTGGCACCGTGATGAGCAATCAAGGATTACAAAAGTATGTCGAAAGCTTAGGAAAGAAATTTTACCGAACTCCTGTCGGCGATAAAAATGTCATACAAAAAATGAATGAATGTGGTGCTTTGATTGGCGCAGAGCCATCAGGCCATGTTATTTTAAAAGATTTTCTACCTACCTCAGATGCTTTTTTTACCTTTATACAATTGGTAAGAACTGCACAATTAATCGGTGATTTTACATTCCCTAGCTTTACCAAATTCCCTCACACTTTAGTAAATGTGCCAGTTGCTGCAAAAAAAGATTTGTCTCTAAGCCCTTTTGTAGACATTATTCAACAACACGAAAAGGCGCTTGGCGCAGGACGATTAGTTGTTCGTTATTCAGGAACAGAGCCACTACTGCGGATTATGGTGGAAGCAGAAACACAAGCGCAATCGGACATGATCAGTCAGACATTATCACTACAACTTACCAATGCTCTTTTATAAACAAAGGATTCCCATGCTTTTTATGATCAAAAAACAGATGCGACGCTTTGCAAATGGACTGTGGAATCTTTTTGTAAATGGATTTTTTACACTTTTGCCTTTGTGTGCAACGATTGGCATTTTTTCTTTTTCGTTTAGCTTGATCAAAAGCCTTCTTTCGCCCATTTTAACATTAGATATTCCTTACATTCACAAAATTCCGCACGGAGAAATTTTATCAGTTTTGATCATAACATTATTAGCCGGCCTTTTTTTAAAATCATTTATTATTCGATCGTGCCTTGATTTTTTTGAATCATTTTTAACACACATTCCGCTTGTAAGACCTATCTACAGCAGCATTAAACAATTAACAGATGCATTTTTGCCAGGTGATAATCCAAAATTTAAAAAAATAGTTTTGGTAGAATTTCCACGCAAAGGAATGTATAGCATTGGATTTTTGACAAGCGAACTAGCGCCAGAATTAACACAAAAACTTGCTCACACTCAATCTTTACATTCAATCTTTGTGCCGATGACACCTAATCCAACGAGTGGATTTTTTATTGCCTGCGCAGAAGAAGATTTTTTTGAAATTAGTCTGACCATGCAAGAAGCGATGACACTTATTATGTCAGGCGGCATTATTCAGCCTGAGAGATTTACGAAAGCCAATTAAATAATTTTACACAGCCATAAGTTACGAGCGAAGAAAACACTGCTGTTGTTGCCATATTCCAACGATGCTTAGAAATCATGCCTAAATGGGCTTCATTAGTATGTCTAAATGTTTGTATTTCTGCAGTTTGATTTGTAATCTGTTGATCTTTAGCTTGAAGCTCTTCGGTTAAACGTCTAATTTCTGCATCTTTTGCTTGTTGCGTAATCAAAAATCTTTCTATAGTTTCCTTAGCTCGTGTAACATAATCATATAATCGCTCATAATCTCTTTCAAAGCTTTTAGCATAATCATATAATTGCACGTATCTTACTGTACCATCCTTAAGCATATGATTTTTACGAGCTAATTCTTCCATATTTAATACTATATGTCTTTCCAATTTTCCAATTCTTTGATCCTTCAAAGCAATCTCAGCTCTTAATCGTTCATTTTCATCAGCCAATTCACTTCCTAACCCAAAATCAGCTGCCTGCGAAAAACCAAATAACAACAAAAAATTAAAAACAAATACGAACTTTTTCATACAACGCTCCTTTTAATTTTTATATTTAAATTATTTTCTCATCAAAAAATACGTCATTGCTGCGCCTGCAAATGCGGGCATAAGATATCGTTTCCAGCAAGAAACTTGCGACACAATTCGCGTTGGTTGAACGGGTGCTGGAACTATTGGTTGCGCTGTTTGTATTTGAGCACGCACTGTTGCTAACTCATCTTGAAGTCTTTGAATTGTTGCTTGCGCATCTGCAATCTCTGCATCCTTTGCTAGAACAGCTTGTGCTGATGATTCTTCTGCTGCAGACGTTGCTGCTTGCGCTGCAGCATTTTCTGCTCGCAATGTCGCAATAGTAGCTGTGAACTCTTGAGCAATTTTTTGATTTTTTTGCGCACCTTCCAATAATTCTTTACCTTTAGCTTCCATTGCTGCCTTTTCTGCTAACCATGTTGCTTTTTCTGTAGCCAAAGCTTGATTTGCTTTTTCTAATTCTACAATTCGTGCTTGCGCTTCTGCAATCTCTGCATCTTTATCTGTAGTTGACAATGCTGATCCCGCTAATGCTTCCGCAAGTTCAGTAGAAATACTTCGACCTCCTAATTGGTCTTGTTTTAATTGCTCATTTTCTTTTTGTAATTCTTTAATAGAAGCATTAAGTCTTGCAAAAGCTTCTTGATTTTGGCGCGCACATTCCAATAATTCTTTAGCTTGAGTTTCCATTGCTTTCTTTTCTTCCAACATTTTTTCTTTTTCAGCAGCTAAAGCTTGATTTGCTGCTTCTAGCTTCAAAACTTTTTCTTGTTCTGCTGCTAATCGAGCTGCAATTGCATCAGCTGATTGGCCTGGCACACTCACTCCACTACCATTCGCACTTCCCGCAAGAGACGCTTCCAATGCTGCAACTTGTTCTGCTAATTTTGTTTTTGCTTCTGTTTCGACTTTAAGACTTGCTTTTAAAGCTTCATTTTCTTTTTGTAATTCTGCATTGTCAACTTGAAACCCTCCTAAGCTTTTTGTTTTTTCAGCTAATTGAGTTTTTACTGTTTCTAGTTCTTTTTTTATTGTCGCTAAATCAGCTTCAACTTGACCAACAGAAAATTGAATCTGAGAATCTGTAAGCCCTGGAAGACCAGATCCAGATCGCAATTGTTCTTCTAATTCAGCTATTTTACGACCTAATGCTAGACAACCTGTGCAACCAACCATCGAACTCGTTAGGTCATCTGTTGCTGCGTCTGCATATTTAAAGTTACCAACAGCAAACAAAATGCTAAAAGCACATAAATAATTTTTTAAAGTTTTCATACTACGCTCCTTTTAAGCTTATATAGTTTATAATTATTTCTAATGGTAATATGTAAATTAAGATCTGTCAAATACAGAAATGATCGTAAAAGCGCTTTAGGCTTAAAAAAAGTCTATTGCTCTTTCGATCGCTCTTCAAAAAAATAATCGCAACTGGATCCATAAGCCGTCACACAAAGTGCTATAGCTATAGCTTAAAACCTTCAGCTTAGAAATAAAGCCTCTTCTTCATACTCGTCATCCTCAGGAACGAAGTGACGCAAGGATCCAGGCTTCGAAGCGTACACAATTTTATAAGATCTTATCATAATATAACACGGCAAAGAGAAGCCTGATTTTAAGTATTTTTTTATATGTTATTGTTTTGATGTAACGTGAAAAGCTTTATGCTTCGAAGTCTGGATCCTTGCGTCACTTCGTTCCTGAGGATGACGAGAGTTATGGCTTTTTTTAAAAATTATTAACTTTTTCTAAGCTAATGGTGTTGTACCCTGTCCTTCTTTGTTTCACTACGACGCGACATCTCGTCATAGCGATTTCCGCTACGACGGATGGATCCTTGCGGTCGCATTGCTCCCTGAGGATAACGAGAATTCGAGAAAAATGTTAAAATGAATGTGTTAAAAACGAAGCGTAAAAGACTTCTAGAAAAAAATCAGAATTACCATGTTTTGCCTGATAATCGCCCTGATATAAAAAATCGTGCGCTTGTTTTAATTCTTTTACAGAAATAGTTTTCCAATCTTTTTGCAAAAAAGAAAAGGGTAATCGTGATGAAATTTGTTTTGATTCAATTATTTTATTCTGCTTATACAGCTCTATGACATAATGCGCTTTGTAAAGCTGCTCTGACCAAAAGACTATCCAAAAAGGCGTTCCGTACTCTTGCTTTAAAATAGTCCACGATTTCCAAAATAACTCTGATTTACGCGCAAAAAAATATTGCGCAAGTAAAAAAAGTGATGATTCAGAACCAACAATTTTTTCCAACCACTCTTTTTTAAAAGCATCGGTATTCGTGCGCCCTAAAACTAATACGTACTGATACAACATCACGATAAGATCTAAAGAAGCTGTAGGAAACTTTTTTAAAAGATCGTATAACTGCAGATGATACTGCTGCGCACAAAGATGCGTTATCAATATTTTTTTTTCTGCTTCAATCATCTCATCCAAAGCAATAATATGCGTGTTTTTTTTACATAATCCGATATCATCTGCTTGCACAAAAATAAAAAGTGTATGCGGACCCTGATACGAAGCAACGAGCGCAAACAATTCTTTTTTTAATCGAACATCATCTAATTCAGAAATATTACCTAACCAAAAAAGTTCTTTTTGGCCTAAAAATGTTGTTTCTAACGTCGCTTGCATGTGTGCTAATGATTGATCTTGAAAGATCATTTTTTTTGTCGCAAGAGCATACTCTGCCTGCAAATGCTTAAAAAAAAGAGAAAAAAATAAAACAGGATATTCTTTTGCCGTAAAAAAAATAGTCTGATATGAGCCTTGAGCTATAGCTTTTGTCTGACACGCAGCAAAAAAATCTTTAATAGTCATAGGCTCTACGCTTTAACAATCTTGCACAAGAGTCTTTGCAAAATGTGGCACTTGAGAAAAAGATACTGAATTTTCTGGAAGCGTGAGCGCTAAAATAGTAGTAATACCTTCTTGCGCTAAAAGATGCATTTCCTGAACAACAGTCCATGCAACAGGAGCTTTTTCTGCAGCACCTTGCACTTCAACAATTGCTCCTGATCCAGTCATCACAAAATTAAAATCTGCTTGTGCACAAGAATCTTCCTGAAAATCAATATCTAATAAAATAGCATCATCGATTAAACCTAGAGAAACCGCTGCCAAAGAATCAGTCAAAAATGGTGCAATTTTTTTTGTTGTAATTAATTTTTGCATTGCTCGATATAATGCACAATACGAACCACTAATTGCAGCAGTTCGTGTTCCTCCATCTGCCTGAATAACGTCACAATCGATATAAAGCGTTCGTTCTTTAAGCGCTTCGAAATTAATAATTGAGCGCAATGCTCTTCCGATAAGACGAGAAATCTCAACAGATCGACCATTACGCTTCATTGAACTACTTTCACGCACAGTACGAACCGTAGTTGCTGATGGCAACATTGTATACTCAGCTGTTAACCAGCCCTGTCCTTTACCTTTTAAAAAAGGGGGAACACCTTCTTGTAACATTACGGTACAAAGAACTTTGGTATTTCCCAATTCAAAAAGCACAGAACCATCAGCATTACCACATATATCATACGTAACCTTTATAGCACGCATTTGATTGTGTAACCGACCATTCAATCGCTTCATGCATAAACCTTAAACGATTCTTAAGCGAACGCGATCTTGCTCTTGATCATACTCGATAACTTCAACACGACATTTCATGCCGTTTGGATAATTCTTATCGAGATCCTGTTGTTTTTCACGAGGTATTGCTGAAATATGCACCAAGCCATCTTTACCAGGAACAAGTTCCACAAAAAGACCGAATGCTGCAGTTCTTCTCACGATACCATCATAGATAGAACCTTTTTTAATCTGACCAGCAAGTGTTTTTACCCACATAACTGCAAGATCAGTTCCTGGTCCAGGTTGACCGAATATTTTTACAATTCCGTCACCTTCGATATCAATAGTAGTTCCAGTAGCTTCTATGATTTGACGAATAACTTTACCACCACTTCCAATAACTGCACCGATTTTATCGGTATCAATTTTAAAAGAAACAACTTGTGGAACTAATTCTGACAGATTTTGATTTGGTTTTGACATAACAACTTTCATTTGATTAATAATATGCAATCTTCCAAGACGGGCTTTTTCAAGAGCATTTTCGAACACTTCGCGTTTTAAACCGCCTTTATACTTAATATCCATTTGAACAGCGGTAATACCTTTTTCTGTTCCTGCAACTTTAAAATCCATAAGACCAAAAGCGTCTTCAAAGCCGCTAATATCCGTCAAAACAGTAAAATCACTTTTTTCACTTTTTAATAATCCCATTGCAACGCCACCAACCATATCTTTGATTGGAACACCACCACTTAAAAATGCCATTGTTGAGCTACAAACCGTAGCCATAGAACTTGAACCATCTGATTCTAAAATATCTGAGACAATACGAATGGTGTACGGGAACGATTCTTTATCAGGAAGAATGTAGCGAAATGATGATGCAGCCAAATGACCATGACCTATTTCGCGACGACTAGGCGCGCGCAAAGGACGAACTTCGCCAACAGAAAATGGAGGAAAGTTATAATGAAGCATAAACGATCCATCAACTTCTCCGCCCATAATATCTTCTATTCGTTGTTCATCTTGACCGCTGCCCAACGTTAAAGTCGCTAAACTTTGCGTGTTTCCACGGGTGAAAAGTGCCGATCCATGCGTAAAAGGCAAAATACCAACTTCTGTTGAAATCGCACGAACTTGATCATAAGAACGACCATCAATTCGTTTGCCACCTTCGCAAATAAGTTCAGTCATTCTGACTTGAAACTCTTCTTCAAAAATATAATCGACTACTTTTTTGATCACATCATTTTCTGATATTTCAGCATCATGCTCTAAAAAGAAAGCATCTTTTAAAGTCGTAATAAATTCTGCACGCTCACCTTTAGCACTACCAAAAATACCTTTTAATCGATCTTCTGTCAGAAAACTATAAGCTCTTTTTTCCCAAACATTCCATTCTACAGGCAATTTTGATGTTTCTTTTGTAACAACTGGCAGAGCAGCTAAGATTTCTTCTTGCCACGCAACAAGTTCTTTAATAGTATTGTGCGCTAAAAATAATGCTTCTACGCAATCTGTTTCAGAAATTTCATTGGTTGATCCTTCAACCATGCAAATACCTTCTTTGGTTCCTGCAACCGTAAAACGAACATCTGATTCTAATGATTGTTCATACGTAGGATCAATAACCCACTTTCCATTCAAACGACCAACTTCTGCAATCCCCAAAGGCCCTAAAAATGGTATCTTTGAAACGCTTAAAGCTAAAGATGTCGCAAGAGCTGCTATAGTGCCAGGGGTATGTTCTTTATCAACAGAATAGACTGTGATAATTAATTGAACTTGATTGAAATAATCTTTAGGGAATAAAGGTCGAATAGCTCTATCAATGATACGAGATGTCAAAATCTCTTTATCACTCATGCGTCCTTCTCGTTTAAAATATCCACCTGGAATTTTTCCAGCAGCAGAAAATTGTTCACGATAATCAACAGATAATGGAAAAAATCCTGGAAAATCTTTTGAAGGCGCAGACACCGCGGTTGCCAATAAAACAGTTCCACCTTGCTGTAGCCACGCAGAACCATCAGCCTGTTTTGCTACATTATTTATTTTTACTTGATAGCCATATTTTGGCAACGTAAAGTCTCTCGACATGGGAAATTTCTCTCGCTCTGGTTATTTTTTGGAAAGTAAGTCGTCGATATCTTATTTTTTTAATCCAAGAACGCTTAATACTTTCTTATATTCTTGTACATCAGTATTTTTTAAATATTTTAAGAATTTTTTTCTTATCGCAACTTTTTTTAAAAGACCACGACGAGAACTTGCATCTTTTTTATTACTACTTACATGAAGCGTAAGACGAGCAATATCTGCTGTCAAATTTGCAATCTGAATCTGTGATGATCCAGTATCTTTGTCGTGTTTTTTTAATTGTTCTTGTGAATTCATAATTTTACTCAAATTTACTTAAATTTAGTTTAACATTTTTAAAGACTATACCTGTATGGTAGGCACGAGCGGGATTGAACCGCTGACCCCTGCTACGTCAAAGCAGTGCTCTACCACTGAGCTACGCGCCTAATTTTTACTCTTATTCAATAAAGTGTACCACAGTTTTAATTCTTTGCACTCTCTTCTCGATAACGCATACGATCTTCTTCTTCTTGAGCTTGTCTTTCGAGCTCAGAAAGATTGTCACCGATATATTTTTTTCTAAATGAAGCGACACCAGTTCCTGCAGGAATCAATTTACCAATCGTAAGATTTTCTTTAAGACCATACAATTGATCGATTTGACCAGAAATTGCAGCTTCCGCTAATATTCTCGTTGTTTCTTGGAAAGACGCTGCAGAAAGGAAACTTTCTGTCGATAACGAAGCTGTCGTAAGACCAATCAAAACAGGCGTTCCGATAGCTACTCGTTTTCCTTGCTCACGCAACATTTCATTCACCGATTTAAAATGAATCTTGTCAACGCGATCACCAACTAAAAAGTCTGAATCACCAGCTTCTATCACACGAACTTTACGCATCATTTGGCGAACAATAACTTCAACATGTCGATCATTAATATCAACACCCTGAAGACGATAAATTTCTTGAATATGATCAACAATGTAACGTTGCAATTTTTCAGGACCAAGAATACGCAATACATCTTGCAAAACTGGAGATCCTGCAGTCAATGCGTCACCCGCTTGCAATTTATCACCATCATGAACAATGATTTGCTTATCTCGCGGCACAAAATAATCATACGATGTGCTGCCTGAAGTAATCGTTACTTTACGCATACCTCGATACAATCCACCGAAAGAAACAGTACCTTCGATATCAGACAAGATTGCTATATTTTTTGGAGCTCGCGCTTCAAAAAGTTCTGCAATACGAGGCAAACCACCAACGGTAATATCTTTTGTTTTAGATGCAGCACGCGGTGTTTTAATGATCACATCACCAGCAAAAACTTTTTCACCATCTTCAACAGAAAGATACGCTCCAACTGGAATATAATAATGAGCAATTTCGTTTCCAGCATCATCAACAATAGATAAAGCGGGTTGATATTTTTCACCTTTATGACTCAAAACTGTTTTTAAACTACGCTGTGATTCTTCATCAAATTCATCTTGTATCGTTACGTTTTTGACTAAATCAACATATTCAACAGTACCAGATTTTTCTGTCATAATAACATAAGAACCTGTATCCCATTCAGCAAGCTTGTCGCCCTTTTTAACTTTTTGACCATCAGCAACCAACAATGTTGAACCATAATCGACAAGATTAATTTGCATTTCTCGTCCATCCTCAGAACGAAGCACAATTTCACCTTTGCGACTAAAAATTACTTTCTGATTGTTTTTATTAAGAACAGTTCTCAAACCTCTTAATTCAACAGTTCCTTCAGCTTTTGCTTCAAAGAATGATTGTGTTGCTTCACCACTTGCCGTACCACCGATATGGAAGGTTCTCATAGTAAGCTGTGTTCCAGGTTCACCAATCGATTGGGCTGCAATAATACCAATAGGAGTCCCTATATCAACTATCGCACCACGAGAAAGATCATAACCATAACATTTTTGACACACACCACGTTTTGCTTGACAGACCAAAACAGAACGCAATTGAATTTCAGAAACTGCTGCTTTACTGATTTGACTCATTAATTGTCTTGTAATCACTTCGCCCTGAGGTACTAAAATTTCTCCAGTAACCAAATCTTTTACGTCAGATGCAACAACGCGACCATACGATCTTGTATGTAAGGCAGAAACAATTTCTCCACCTTCTTTTAAATCTGATAACGTAATAAATCCTAATGTTTTACAATCTTTTACCGTCACTACAAGATCATGCGCAACGTCAACTAAACGTCGTGTTAAATACCCTGAGTTCGCTGTTCTCAATGCTGTATCTGCCTGTCCTTTACGAGCACCATGTGTCGAAATAAAGTATTCAAACACGCTTAAACCATGCGTAAAGTTTGTTTTAACTGGAGTTTCGATAACATCACCAGAAGGCGTCGACATCAAACCACGCATACCAACAAGCTGCTTAATCTGATCTTTAGAACCCTTAGCACCAGATGCCAAGAACATATAAACTGGATTAAATGGCTTACAATCACCAGCTTCATTTTGAAACGCATCTTTATCTTGAGCTTCAAAACTCTTTAACATATCATTTGCAATTTCAGATGTTGCATGGAACCACGTACTAATAACTTTATTCTTACGCTCACCATTGGTGATCACACCATCACGATACATTTTCTCTAATTTAACAACTTCTTTTTCAGCGGTACGAATCATCGTATCTTTATTTGGAGGCGTTAATAAATCAGTAATACCGCAAGAAGAACCACTTTGTGTTGAATAAAAGAATCCAAGTGTTTTAATTTTATCTAAACAAATAACGGTTTCTGCTGATCCAAACGTATAATAAATGATCTCAATCATTTTCTTAAGATCGCTTTTTTGCAAAATTTTATTAACTAATTCAAATTCTGCTCCACGCGGCAACGCTTCGTATAAAATAACACGACCAACAGAGGTTGAAACAATAACACCAGAATCAAGACGAACTTTTATACGAGCATGCAAAGAGACTTTACCACATTGAAATGCAGTAATTACTTCAGCAATACTAGAAAAAGTAATCCCTTCTCCAGGCACATTGCAACGAACTTTTGTCATATAATGCAAGCCCAAAATCATATCTTGAGAAGGCACAGTAACAGGATTACCATTCGAAGGCGAAAGAATATTATGAGTTGATAGAATAAGGTTTTCTGATTCCTTACAAGCTTTAACACTCAAAGGAATATGGACTGCCATTTGGTCACCATCAAAGTCAGCGTTAAATGCTGCGCACACGAGTGGATGAATGGTAATTGCTTTACCTTCGATTAAAATTGCATGAAATGCTTGAATACCAAGTCTATGAAGTGTTGGCGCACGATTTAAAAGCACCGGTCTTTGACGCACAACATGCTCAAGAACATCCCACACTTCAGGAACGCCATCTTCAACCATTTTTTTTGCTACGCGCAAATTTGCAGCCATTTCATTTTCGAGCAAACCAGCATACACATATGATTTAAATAATTCTAAAGCCATCTTTTTTGGCAAACCGCATTGATCAATTTTTAATTCAGGATCAACAACAATTACCGAACGACCAGAATAATCAACACGTTTTCCTAATAAATTTTGACGGAATCGCCCTTGCTTACCACGCAACATTTCACTTAAAGATTTTAACGGTCTTTTGTTAGAGCCACGCACAGGCTGACCACGACGACCATTATCAATCAACGCGTCAACTGATTCTTGAAGCATACGTTTTTCGTTTTTGATAATAACTTCAGGCGCTTCAATCTCAATAAGACGGCGCAATCTAATGTTTCTATTTAAAACACGACGATACAATTCATTCAAATCAGAACTTGCAAAACGACCACCAGGAAGTGGAACAAGCGGACGCAAATCTGGTGGCAAAACAGGCAAAATATCAAAAATCATCCATTCAGGACGTAAATTTGCTTGCGCAAGATTTATAAATACACGAATTCTTCGTATCAATTTATGACGAGTTGCAACAGAATTTGTTTTTTTATAATCTTCTTTTAAATAATTAATTTCTTCTTGAAGATCAATAGCCGCAAGAATATCTCTAATAGCTTGCGCACCACTACCAACTTTAAAAAACATATCCTCTGGATGATTTTCTATATACTGATCTGCTTCTGCATTGCTTAATAATGTTTTTCGCGGAAAAGGTGAATTGCCACGATGCACAACAATCAAAGAATCAAAATAAATAACTCGCTCAAGATCTTTAATAGACATATCAAAAATGAGGCCCAAATAACTCGGAATACCCTTTAGATACCAAATATGACACACAGGAGCAACAAGCTCAATGTGCCCCATACGCTCTCTACGAACACGAGATTGAATAACTTCAACACCACATTTTTCACACGTAACACCACGATGCTTCATTCGTTTATATTTACCGCAATTACATTCCCAATCCTTTACTGGACCAAAAATACGTGCGCAAAATAAACCATCTTTTTCCGGTTTTAATGTTCTATAATTAATTGTTTCTATTTTTTTTACTTCACCGTACGAAAGAGCGCGAATCTTATCAGGAGAGGCAAGACCGATACGAAACGCATTAAACTGCGTAACGTTAACGTACTCTTTAAATCTTTCTAGCAATTGATTATTCACTTACATCCTCCTTGCCAACTTTACATAAATCGACATGCAACCCTAAACTCTGTAATTCTTTTATAAGAACGTTAAATGATTCTGGCAATCCTGGTTCTGGAACATCATCACCTCTGACAATCGACTCGTAAACACGATGCCTTCCGGTCACGTCATCAGATTTATACGTTAACATTTCTTGCAACGCATAAGCCGCACCATATGCTTCTAATGCCCATACTTCCATCTCACCAAGTCGCTGTCCACCACCCTGCGCTTTACCACCTAATGGTTGTTGAGTCACAAGAGAGTATGGCCCAACAGAACGAGCATGCAATTTATCATCGACCATATGATTCAATTTCATAATATAAATCGAACCAACAGTGACAGACTGATCAAACAATTCACCTGTTCGACCATCACGCAACGTAAAAGTACCTGTTTCAGGAAGCTCTAATTTTTTTAATAAAGGCTGAATATCTTTTTCAAAAGCTGGACCTTCAAAAACGGGAACTCTAAAATGCATTCCTTTTTCTGCGGTCTTTTTTGCTAATTCAAAGAGACTCTGTTGCCCTTCTTCTTTTTCATATTGATCAACAAAATCTTTACCGAAATAATCATTTAAAAAATTCTTAAGCGCGTGAGCATCACGTTCTTCAAGCATTTTTTTAAGATTAATACCAATAGAACGCCCTGCAAATCCAAGAATTGTTTCCAAGATCTGTCCTACGTTCATACGAGCAGGAACACCAATTGGATTTAAAACAATATCAACAGGGGTGCCATCTTTTAATGAAGGCATATCTTCTCGAGGAACAATAATAGAAACAACGCCTTTATTTCCATGACGACCAGCAACTTTATCACCGGCCTGAATAGGACGTTTTTGAGCAATATAAACTTTTACCATCTTAATAACACCAGATGGCAGAGGATCACCCTTTTTAAGTTTATTAATTTTCTCTTCTTTGATGCCGTCAAGAACCTGTAATTGAATTTTTAAAGCTGAAACTAATTGTTCAATCTCTTGATCTATTTTTTTATTTCCAACAACTGTTGAAAACAATTTTTCTAAATCATCAGTATTTTTTAAAGTAAATTTAGCTTCTTTTGCAAGCTCTTTAATTCTTTCAGCAGTCATTTGCTTTAAACATTCTTGATGCTGAGCAAATCCATCTTCAAGTTTTTTAACTTGCTTAATAACTTCGTCTTTGTATCGTTTGTCTTTTCTAATACCACTTCTAGAGAAAATCTTAACATCCGTAATCATGCCTTCAACGCCCGCTTGAACACGCAACGAAGTATCACGGACTTCACGAGACTTTTCACCAAAAATCGCACGTAATAATTTTTCTTCTGGAGAATATTGAATATCGCCTTTGAGCGTAACTTTTCCAACTAAAATATCACCAGGTTTAACACGAGAACCAACTTTAATAATACCATCTTCATCTAAAGCAGACAGCGCCTGCTCACCAACATTTGGAATATCACGTGTAATTTCTTCTGGTCCTAACTTGGTATCTCGAGCATCAACAACATACTCATCGATAGTTACCGAAGTTAACACATCATCAGTAACTAAACGCTTGCTTAAAACAATTGCGTCTTCAAAGTTATACCCATGCCACGGCATAAAAGCTACAAGAATATTTGCTCCTAAAGCCAATTCACCATTGTCCATGGAAGAGCCGTTAGTAATAACATCACCAGCTTTTATTTTTTGACCAATTTTAACAATCGGCACATGATGAACCCATGTACTCATACTCGATTTTTGGAATTTTTTAAGATGATAAATATCAACACCTCGAGCAATCCAATCTTCGACAGAATCGAATGAATCACGATCAACACGAATCATAATTTTATCTGCAGTAACATATTCAACTACGCCAGAATGTTGCGCTATTAAAACTGAATTAGAAGCCTTACCAACTTCTTTTTCCATACCAGTTCCAACGAGTGGAGCTTCTGTTTTAATCAACGGCACAGCTTGACGTTGCATGTTTGCGCCCATTAATGCACGAGATGCGTCATCATGTTCTAAAAATGGAATCAAGGCCGTAGAAACAGATACTAATTGTTTTGGCGAAAGATCAATATAATCAAGTTGCTTAATATCAACTACTTTAAAATTACCCTCTTTGCGAGCAACAACATCTTGTGATTCAAATTTTTTGCTTCCCGGCTCAACAGCATCAGCTTGCGCTATATATTTTCCTGATTCTTCAAAAGCATCTAAGAAAATAACTTCATCTTTTATTTTACCATCATGCACTGATCGATACGCTGTTTCGATGAATCCTAAATCATTTACCATTGCATAAGTTGCAAGAGAAGAAATAAGACCAATCGTTTGACCTTCAGGGGTCTCTATCGGACAAATACGACCATAGTGAGAAGTATGCACATCACGCACTTCGTATGTTGCACGATCTTTTAAAACACCACCAGGCCCAAGAGCAGACAAACGTCTTTTATGCGCAATCTCTGCTAACGGATTTGTTTGATCCATAAATTGTGACAATTGACCCGTTCCAAAAAATTCACGCAAAACAGCACTAAGAGGCTTTACATTCAAAAGATCTTGAGGCATTAACGTACCAAAAGACTCTTGCATTCGAAAACGTTCACGAACAATACGTTCTATGCGCAAAAAACCTAAATAGACTTGATTACTTAATAATTCACCAACAAGACGAACGCGTCTGTTACCTAAATGATCAATATCATCAAGTTCGCCTTCTGCCCGTTCACGCAATCCAACAAGATATTTAATTGTTGCAACAATATCTTCTTCTGTTAAACAACGAATATCTCGAGAAACAGATAGTTTTAATTTGTTATTAATACGAACGCGACCAACAAGGGTTAAATCATAATAACGATTATTAAAGAACATATTATTGAGTCGTTCTTTAATTTCTTCAATCGAAGAACTATCGCCCGGCCAAACTTTAATATGCAATTCTTTTAAAGCTTCTTCTTGCGTAAAACACTGATCATAAAGCAACGTTGTCGCTATAGTAGGTTGAGAAGTATAACCAGATGAAGCAACTAATGAAAAAGAAGTTGCATTATGTTTCATCAATTGTAAAAAATCTTCTGTACAAGCTTCACCTTGCTGTGCTAAAACTTCTCCGCTCTTATGATCCATCACATCTTCAACAAAAACTCTGTTTAAAAGATGATCAGGATGCAAAGAAATTTTTTCTATTTTTAAGCTTTTAAGCTTTGCAATACTATCTTGAGTCAATCGACGACCGATAAATGTTCCTTCATGTTCCGCTGGCAACATACCTTTTTCGATACGAAGCCCAAGAATATTATTATCTAAAAGACTGTAAAACTCACCTTTTGCAACATGAATAACATCTGATTTATAAAAAGTAGAAATAATTTTATCACGAGCAATACCAAGCGCTTGCAAAAAAGTAGTGACTAATAATTTTTTCTTTTTATCAATTCTTACATACAAACAATCATTACTATCAAACTCAAAATCCATCCACGAACCGCGCATTGGAATAATACGAGCTAAATAATAATAATGACCACGAGCATCTTTTGTTTTTTTACTTTGCGAAAAAACAACACCAGGAGATCTATGCAGTTGACTTACCACAACGCGGTCAATGCCATTGATTAAAAATGTGCCTTCCGAACCAACTAAAAGTCGACCATTTTTTTCATAAAGATCAACCATAATTGGAATATCAGCAAAGAATATATCTTGTTCTTTAATATCTCTTACAATCCGATCTTTACCTTCTCCGTCCCAACTTATTAATTGCACTTTAACTTTTAATGGCATCGAAAATGTTTGACCATTTGGACGACACTCATCAACGTTCATAGGCAATTGTATTGTTACGCGAGACAGGCAAGAAGGACACGTTCTGTAGCGAGCTGTTTTAGGAGCAGAAGAATCTTCCGACAAACAAGATATTCCAGATTTTTTTGTAACTGGACAATACCATGAATAACGACTTTCTATACCTTTAAGCTTTCCGCACGTGCAAGCCCACGTCCCTAATTCGTAATTCATATACTCTAAGGACATTTTTCCATTGTAATCTACAGGAAAAATATCACGTAGAACTTTCTCAAGTCCAACATTTTTACGTTCAGACGGTAAATAATCTAATTGAACAAACTCATTAAAAGATCTTGATTGAATTTCAATCAAATTGGGAACGGGAACAATATCTTGAACATTGTTAAATGATTTACGAATTGTCTCTCTGCCCACCTGCAGATTGCTCATTCAGCTGCTCCTTACTAAAAAAACGGCACACTACTTGTCTATATTTGATTAAAAAAAACTTACGCTAATTCGACTTTCGCACCAGCTTCTTCTAATAATTGCTTCATTTTTTGAGCATCTGCTTTAGACGCTGATTCAGCAATAACTGTCGGAGCTTCTTCTACAGCTTTTTTAGCATCACCAAGAGAAAGATTTGGACATACTTGACGCAATGCTTTAATCACATTGATCTTGTTTGCACCACTTTCTTTGATAGTAACTTTATATTCAGATTTTTCTTCAGCTTTTGCAGCAGGAGCAGCATCTGAAGATGCAACAGCACCACCAGCAACAGCTACAGGCATTTCAACTTCAAATCTTTCTTTTAAAGCTTTTACTAATTCAGCTAATTCGGTAACTTTTAATTCACCAATTTGATCAACTATTTTTTCATAAGACTTGGACATTCCAATGCTCCCAGATAATAAACATACACTATATTTTAATTGTTACTTTGTTTCTTTTTCTCAACTTGTTCGATAATAGTAACAAGCTGCGCCATCATTTGATTGGTCATAAATACTAAACCAGTCAATGGTGACTGAATCGCCTGAACAACCATACCCAAAAGAACCGGTTTTGCAGGCAACGTAGCCAATGACTTAACATCATTTGCTGTCAACAACGATGACTCCATCGCTCCAGCAACTATCTTAAAGGATTGCACTTCTTTAGAAAAATGAGACAAAACTTTTGCTATTGCCTGCACTTCTTTATCAACAAATACAACACCGATCTGCTCTTTCATAAATGCTTCAAGGACTTGAGCTTGCTCTACAGTCACCAAAGCTCGCTTCATTAAACGAACTTTAACAATCTGTAAGCGCCCACCTTTATCACGAAGTTTTCTACGCAAAGACTCTGACTGACTTACCGTCAAACCTTTAACATTCACTAAAAAAGAAGCTTCACTTTGAGAAAAATTTTTACTTAAAGAAGTTATTACTTCTTCTTTTTGTTGCTTATTCATACTTATACAACCCTACTTAACCAGCTCTTCAACACGAACACCCATTCCAACACCCATTGTCGAAGAAAGCGTAATTTTTTTTACAAATTTACCTTTTGACGAAGCTGGCTTTGCGCTCATTAATGCTTTTACAAATGCTTGAATATTGTCTTTAATTTTTTCTTTATCGAAAGAAACTTTTCCTAAAGAAAAATGAACAACCGCATTCTTATCATTTTTAAAGAAAACACGACCACTCTTAAGCTCTTTGACAATATTTTCAACATCAAATGTAACAGTACCGATTTTTTTGTTTGGCAATAATCCTCGAGGACCTAAAATCTTAGCAAGCTTACCAACAATATCCATTACATCAGGTGTCGCTACTGCATATTCAAAGTCCATCCAACCTTTACTAATTTTATCGATATACTCTTCAAGACCAACATAATCAGCGCCAGCTTTTTCTGCCTTATCAACGTATTCACCTTTAGTAAAAACGATAATACGAACCTTGCGGCCATTACCATGTGGCAACACCACAGAACCCCTGACAACTTGATCACCTTTAGAAGGATCGATGCCAACATTAATATCTAGATCAACGCTTTCATCAAATTTAGCAAATGCTTTTTCTTTCATCTTGACTACTGCATCATCAAGTGTAAAAAATTTACCTTTTTCAACACCTTGACAAGCATTTTTATATTTTTTGCCTCGTTTCATAGTAGCTTTCTTTCCCGTATACCTTAATTAGTTCTTTATAATATCAACGCCCATACTGCGAGCAGTTCCTTCAACAACCTTCATGGCTGCAGCAAGATCAACCGCATTAAGATCCGAAAGCTTCACTTTTGCTATCTCTTCGATATCATTTTGCGTCAACTTTCCAACTTTAATCTCATTAGGACGAGCAGAACCTTTTTTAAGATTCGCACGCTTTCTAATTAATTCTGAAGTTGGAGGAGTTTTAAGAATAAATTCAAAAGTTCTATTTTTAAAAATAGTAATCACAACAGGAACAGTTTCCCCTTTGCGACTAGCCGTTTGAGCATTAAATGCCTTACAAAACTCCATCATATTAATACCATGAGGCCCGAGCGAGCTACCAATATTAGCAGGACTTGCAGAACCACCAAGAATTTGAATTTTAACCTTTGCTTTTATTTCAGCCATCCATATACCCTATTTTTTAATTTGATCAAAAGTAAGCTCAACAGGAGTCAATCTACCAAAAATACTTACCATCACAGTTAAGCGCTCACCGCCCTCATCAACACTATCAATAATGCCAACAAACCCTGAGAATGGTCCTCCTATTATATCAACTTCTGCTCCAACAACAAATTCATTTTTATTTGTTGTAGAAACAACCACCCCACCTTTTACCTGTGTTAAGATGCGATCAACTTCGCTTTTAGACAAAGCAACTGGAGTATTTCCACCCAAAAATTTTAAAACTTTTGGCGTCGAAAGAACAAAATTCATCGTACTTTGATCAAGCTCCATTTCAACTAAAACATATCCAGGAAAAAGTCTTTCATCTTGCTCTCCACTTTCATCAGCAAAAAAACTTTTAAAACGAACAGACGGAACAAGCACTTGCCCAAACTGCTGATTATCAGCACCTTCTATACGCTTAAGAAGATCTTTTTGAACTCTCTCTTCGTATCCTGCATACACCTGAGCTACATACCATCGTTTCATTCTAATTTCACAATCTTTTAAAAAATTCGCGCAGCAAGCCGTGCAAAAACAAAATCAACAAGCCCCAAATAAATCGCAAAAAAAACAACCAATACCAACACAACAACTGTCGCACCAATCAAATCGGCTTTAGTCGGCCATACAACACGAGAAAATTCACGATTAACATCTGCTAGAAATTGCATTGCGTTTTTAAATTTTTCAACCATCTTTTTCAGCCTATCTTTTTTTATACATCTGATTGGCAGGCCAGGAGGGATTTGAACCCCCATCCATCAGATTTGGAGTCTGCCGCTCTACCGTTCGAGCTACTGGCCTAAAACCAATTTACTTTGTTTCTTTATGAAATATATGCTTACGACACCATGCACAATATTTTTTCAATCGCAAAGAACCGACAGTTCTTTGTTTTGAAACTAACTGAGAATAATTTCTATGCTTACAATCTTCACAAGAAAGACTCGTGATTACTTTATTTTTTGCCATTATCTGGTCACCTTTTGCCTTAACATTAATTTTGCTCTGGAGCCCGCGACCGGATTTGAACCGGTGACCTTTCCCTTACCATGGGAATGCTCTACCAACTGAGCTACGTGGGCCACTTTTCATACCGATTAACAAGCATCTTCAAAGGGTAAAGCAAAAAAATCAAAAAGACAAATCTTTTTGAGGCTTTTTTACACTTTATTATAAAAAATGGAGCTGGCGACCGGACTTGAACCGGTGACCTGCTGATTACAAATCAGCTGCTCTACCAACTGAGCTACGCCAGCAATTAAAAATGGAGCGGGAAACGAGATTTGAACTCGCAACCTACAGCTTGGAAGGCTGTCGCTCTAGCCAATTGAGCTATTCCCGCCTTAATTTTTAAATTTAAAGATGTCAATTTTTATATTTTTTAGCATAATTTAATTTATTTTAAAAGCCTATTTTTCATTTTGTGCGCTCAATGCGCACAAATTAAGATGGTGGCGAGAGTAGGATTCGAACCTACGAAGGCTGAGCCAGCGGTTTTACAGACCGCCCCCTTTGACCACTCGGGAATCTCGCCAAAAACATTTAAAATTTCAAATTACTATCATGCACATTTATATTTAAGTGAGTTAAAGAATAATGATTTTTTTATCAATTTCAAATTTAATCTATTATTTCTTTACGCCTTTGCTATGCGCGTCTTTCAAAATCATTTCAATTTCATCGACGCAACTGGAACAACCAGTTGTTACTCCAAGGCGCTCTGCAAGCTCATTCATCGTTCCCGCGCCCTTTGCAATCTCGTCCACAATCTGACTATACATAACTTCCATACACGCACAGACCAAATAATCTTCTTTTTGAAGATCAGGTTTTTTTAAAATGCTCATCAAAAGCCCTTTCTTCTTATACCATTGTATGCATAACGCTTTCTGCAAACACTATTGCTTGATTATTATTTTAATAATAATACAATAATAAAAATTTAAATGTCATTATTTTACATTCAACCCAGACAACTCAAAAAGGTTTTTATGAAAAAACACAACAAATTCTTTTATGCACTTTTGCTGTGCAATGCTCTATTACAAGCGCATAAAGAAGAAAATCATTACACAACTATCGCTCCACTCCATCTTTCCAGTTATCCAGCAGAAATCATCGAAAACAAAACAACAGAACCAGAAAGCAAAACGCTTTTTGAAAAAATGACTAACATAAAACCACCGACCTACAAACATGAACAACTTTCTGATCGCGAACGACTTTCTCGTTTATACAATATTCTTGAACATGCTGATTTTAACAACAATAACATAATCACGATGCACGGATTAAGAGAGTTAGAACTCATTGCGGGTAATGCAAGAAAAGAATTTTCTTTGCTTTCTTGCATCGACAGAACCATAACACCTGAAGGTAAAATTTATCTAGCAGGACTTATTACTAATCCAACAACCGATATCCAAACACTTAAAGATCGACAAAAAATTGTTTCTTTTTTTATCGAAAAACAAGAAATAGTTAAAGCATTTGATGCGTTATTGTTAAACATTAAAAATCAACATGATGCATTTTTAAGTTTATGGAAAGAAGAAGCGAAAGGTGAAAAGCTTTTTATTGATGCCGCATTCTGGAGCGCTCCAGGATTAAAAGAATTAAATAAGAATATCTCTTGGCAACATTTTTCATCCGCATTCAATTGCTTCTTCATGCTTGCAGTAGTAGCCACATTTGATGCTAAAGCCATACAAAAAACATATGATAATTTTAATCTTGTTAAAGCAGTAGCAACTCATATGTATAACGAAAATCCGGCAAAAACAGTATTTTCAGCAACAATGGTTTCTGCATATTTCGGTTTTTTTCATTACCTAGTTTATGATGGCATAAAAAAACAAATTCAATTATTAAACTACCTACACGAAAAAACGAATGGCGCTTCTGTTCTTATCAAAGCGCTTGATACTGCTGCAAAAATAATTAAAAAATCTCCAGAACTACAAACATTGCAACATAAACAAGCTATTTTTAATTTTGCACAATCAACTGATGCGCTTTCTGGAAAAATGAAAAAATTACTCGGACTTTTACGCACTAACACTTTTGAAGGGCCCGTAAAAACGCTCTCACTCAAAGGTCGCGTTAAAGCTGCGTATGCACTTTTACAAGAAGTTAAAGATGAACTCACTCCTGCGCTTATCGCATTAGGAGAGCTTGATGCTTATATCGGATTAGCAAAACTTTATACAGAATATAACAATAAACCAAACCATTTTGTATTTGCAAACTATATAACTCAAAGCACGCCTTCTGTCGTTATGCAAGGAATGTGGCATCCGTTTGTTGGCTCAGAATCAGCGATTGCAAATTCTATTACTCTTGGAACAACAACACCAAACAACGTGATCTTGACTGGACCAAATGCTGGCGGCAAATCGACCTTCATCAAAGGTTTAACCATCAATATTATCTTAGCTCAAACTATCGGAATGGTTCCTGCATCATCATTTACATTGACTCCTTTTGCAAAAATCAACACCTACATGAATATTGCTGATGACACATCCGGCGGAAATTCATTATTCAAAGCTGAAGTCTTGCGCGCTCAAGAACTTATTCAAAACATTGATGCATTACAATCTGGCGAATTTGCTTTTTCTGTGATGGATGAAATCTTCAGCGGCACATCACCAAAAGAAGGTGAAGCTGCAAGTTATGCCGTTGCTCATGAACTTGGATCACGTAAAAATTCTATGTTGATGCTTGCAACTCATTTTCCAAAACTAAAAGAACTTGAAAAAGTAACGGGAAACTTTAAAAACTATCAGGTTCGTGTTATTCGTCATGATAATGGAACTTTTAGCTATCCTTTTGCGTTAGAGTTTGGCGCTGCAGATCAAAACGTTGCTATTGAAATTTTGCAACAACAAGGATTTAGCAGCTCAATTTTAGATAAAGCGCATCAAATCCTCGGCAAATAAATACTATTCGATCAAAACCTTTTGACCTCTTACTGTAAAAAATTTATCTTTATAGTAAGAGGTTTTTTATGAATTATAGTATTTATATTTTTATATTTTTATCATTTCAGCTTATTTCTGTTCCTTCGCTTGAAGAATACGATAGGCTAACTTTACCTTATTTTTTACCAACGCAGATAGATGTAAGCTCATCAAAGAATCAATTTTTGACCGCTTTAGGAACGCATCACACGAATGATCCGCAAGATCCACAATTTAAGCCCGTGATCGATGCTTGGAATAGATTCATTACAGCCATACCTTCTAAAAAAAATATTAGTGTTGTTATCGAAAACCCTTCTGGTCGAGCTTGTCGACATTATCAAACAAGCGAAGAAGCGATCGAACATGATTGCGATCGTGGGCTTGCAACTTATTTTGCTCAACAGCATCACGCGACACTTATTGGCGCAGAACTGCCAACAGAAAGCGTTATTGCACAACTTTTTAATGAATTCGATCATGACCTTGTGCTCTATTTTTGCTTTGCGCAGGCACTTTTGTATTGGCATGATTTTAATAAACACGAAACATCGCAAAAAGATTTTGTAATGAATTACGTGCATCAGTGGACCAAGCAGACTCATATAACGTTTGAAGATCTCGTGGCACTGCATAAAAAATTAACGGGAAAATCGTTTCGTTCACATTCAGTTTTTTTTAAAAATATCATGAACCTTGAACATCATAATTCATTTTTAAAAAGCTTATTTTCTATCTTTTCTAAACCTATTAAACGATTTAAAAAAGATTTTCATACCCTCTTAAAACGGAGTCATCAAATTCGTGATCAGCACATTTTTAATGTCATCAAAGCCGAGTGGAATAAGGGCAATCACGTGTTCATTGTGTATGGAGCCTTCCATACCATTGCTCTAGAAAGTGCTTTGCAGGAACTTGCGCAGCAATAATTTGTTCAAAACGGCTATTTATAGTATTATCAAATTATTATATAACTTTAAAAATATGGAGATCTATGAATCCTAATTATATTATTATTTTTTGGCGCTAGTTTTGTTTCTTTATCGCAACATTTTATCGGTCATCTTTTAGGTCATTGCGCAATCATGGCTTTTTATGTTGTATGTATGACTTGTTGGGCTCTATATCGCTATTTTAAAACTGTTTCTGATAATGATACACTCATGCACAATCAAATGAAAAATTTACAAAAAATAGAAAATCCAGAAACAGAAAATTATCTAAAAAAAATATTTTTAAAATATAACAACATTAAAAATATTGAAATAAGAAAAAATGATTTCCCTTCGTTAATCAATGCTGAAACAAATCAAGACTCACAAAAAAATGTTCTTTTAACAGTAAGTTCAAAAATTATAGAAACTATCGAAAACAAAAAAATATCATTCTCTTGCCAAGATCCAATAACTCAAGAATCATACAATGCAGAATATACCGAACAAGACCTAGAAGGGCTCATTACGCATGAAGCTGCTCATATTGTGTATCAGGATAATGTAACAAGAACGTATGATTACGCGATTGCAATTTTTTTTGATGGCATTTTTGCTGCATTAGGAGCACATCTTGGCTACCTTTTGCATGGAACAGCTAATCAAGCTTTATTCATGAGTTTTACGGGATTTTTTATCATGGATACCTTTGCAGGTAGCTGCATTAGAGCATTCAGACGTTATCAAGAGACTCGCGCTGATGAATTTGTAATTAAACAAAAAAATAAAGCGCTCATTAAAGGCCTGCAAACATTCCATTTGATTGATTACGGAACGCATCCTGGAAACAAAGCTGATATTTTGTATGCAAATACCAAAATCAAACGCTTGCAAATAACTAATCTGCGTTCACATCCTTGGCCACAAGACCGAATCGCAATGTGTAAAAAAGCTCTTTCAGAATTAGAAATGCATTAAAACTACTGTCAAATTATTCTGTCCGTCTTCGTTTCACTACGACGCGACATCTCGTCATAGCGCTTTGCGCGACGACGGATGGATCCTTACGTCACTTCGTTCCTGAGGATGACGAGAGTTCAAAACTTATCAATCGTTTTTCTGAGTCAGCATATTCGATCGTAACGCGACGCACGTTTTTTTGCGGCAAAATACTTTCGATAATCTCTGGCCACTCGATAAAACAGAGTCCATTTTCATCATTCAAGTATTCATCAAAGCCTGCATGCATAAAATCTTGAACTGTCAAAAGCCTGTACAAATCAAAATGATAGACTGTTCTGCCATCAGCAAGGCGATAGATGCACACATACGTATAGGTCGGGCTTACAATCGGTCCCGTGACACCTAACGTTGTGAGCATTTCTTGCACCAGCGTTGTTTTGCCAGCACCTAACGTTCCGGTAAACGTCCAGATTCTTTGCGTCCCTGTTAAAAGTTGTTGCGCGCATTTTTGCATTTCTGAGCGCGTTATCGTCATTTGTGTACTCATAATTTATCCAATGATTTTTTGCGTAATTTTTCTTTTTTAGAAAGTTTATTCTGCTTTATCTGTGCCTCTTTAGAATCATGTTCTTCTTTACAAGATGCTTTCATATGCGCAGCCTGGAGCATTACTTCGTCAAGATCTGGATTTTCTTCGTCTGCTGTTTTTTTAATACTCACATCTGATGCACTAGACTTTTCGGTAGCATAACAAACTTCTTGCACGCGTGCATAAAATGCCAATGGATCAATAGTATTTTTTTTATACATCTGTATTTTTTGCAAAATTTCTCGATCTTCTGTGACGACTAGTATATCTTTTTGAGCATTTTTTATAACGTATTCAATAATGATTTCATCTGCAGATCGCTTGTGCCCGCTGTACCACAGATCAATTCCTTTTTGTTTTTCTTTATCAATAAAGGATGTCAGGCCACCATCTAGCATAACGATAATTTTGTGATTTCTTTTTTTTATGTACGATCCAAGCACATTAACAAAAGCATGAATATTGCTTTCTGAAACATGTATTCCATATATTTTTTTTAAAAGATTATATCCATCAATCAAAATTATCACCGAGGAGAACCTTTTCTTATACACACAAACAACATATATTTATGGTACAAATATATTTATTAATGTACAATATGCATATCTTGATTTTATAAAATTAATTATACGGATTACTCAACTAAAGGACTTTATGATACTTTTTTTACTCTTACTTTTTCCAAATATTATATTCTGCGGCGTACAAGAAAGTATCGAAATTTTGGTTTTCTGTTTTTACTAATGGCTACACAACTGTTTTTAACTATGCTTTAGCAGGAAGATTAAATTAGTTTTTAATGAGTATACATAATCTTGCTACTATGCTGATATTGTACTAATAATGAAAATAATAAGGATACATTATGTCACAATTAATTCATTTACGTCAGCGCATAAAAGCAGTCACCACTATTAAAAAAATTACGAGCGCGATGCGATTAATATCTCGATCGTTCCATACGAGAATGTACAGAGATATGAAATCACTCAATGAATACACAAAACATATTCATACGCTTTTTTACAAACTTTATGACACGTGCGAACTTTCTCAAGTTTCTGTTCCTTTTTTAAAAAAAGAAGAAGAAACTACTCATTCAGGAAAAATACTTTTTATTTTAGTTGGCTCTCAAAAAGGTTTATGTGGAAATTATAATACCACGATCACGCACTGGATCGATAAAAACAAAGCCTTATTGCAAGAACGAGATGTGCATGTTTTTACACTCAGCAAAAAAATTGATGAATATCTAAAAAAAAATCATATTCCCGTTAAAAAAACATTTCCAGAACTCAAACTTTCTACCATTGATGAAATAACCAAACAACTTTTTGCAATCATTAAAAATAATGATGTACGTTACAGCCAGATCAGTATTGTCGCCAATCAACCAAAAACTTTTTTTTCCCATGAATACAAAACTATACAAATTATTCCTTTTGAAAAACCTGCAAAAGAATCTATCGATCAAACAAACAATCTTGAACTCGTTGATGATTATGTCTGGAGTCATAATCCACAGCTACTTTTTGAAACATTATATGTAATGCTTATTAAAAATACGCTCTACACGACGCTCTTTGTTTCTTTGTTGGGCGAACAATCTGCTCGGTTTGTGGCAATGGATAATGCAACTCGTAACGCACAAAATTTTTTAAATTCTATGAATATTCAATTTAATAAAATTCGTCAGGCAAAAATTACTAAAGAACTTTCTGAGCTTGCGGGAGCTTTTGATTCGCAATAATTTTTTTATTGCACAAGAACAACAGATGCTCCTAAAGCACGTAATTTATGTTCAAGATTATCATAGCCACGCTTCCAATGATGAATACCAGAAACAACTGTTTTACCTTTTGCGACTAGGCCTGCAAGCACAAGACAGCACGAAGCACGAACATCACCTGCAATAACATGCGCGCCATACAACTGCTCAACACCTCGAATTATTGCGGTATCATGTTGTGTGTCGATATGCGCACCCATTTTTACTAATTCACGAGCATGAGAAAGTCTGTTTTCGTACACTGTTTCTTGAATTTTTGAAATACCTTGCGAAATAGCCAGAGCTGCCATTAAAGGTGCTTGCAAATCGGTTGGATATCCTGGATAGGGAATCGTTTTAACAGTAATAGCTTTTGGTGTTTTAGTCGCTTTGATTTTTACGCCAACTCCATCTTTTCCGATTAAAATAGTATGACCCATTTCTTGCAACTTCATTAAAAACAATCCCATCGTATGTGCTGGAGCTTCTGGAACATTAACATATCCTCCAGTAATTGCTCCTGCAAGCAATAATGATCCTGCTTCCATACGATCGAACATAATAGTATGTTCCGCAGGATGCAACGATTCAACCCCTTCGATCACAATGGTTGCTGGCACATCAACGGTAATACGCGCTCCCATTGCACGCAATGCTATAATCAAATCAAAAACTTCTGGCTCTAAAGCTGCATTGATAATACGTGTTGTTCCTTTTGTAAGCACTGCAAGCATTAATAAATTTTCGGTCGCACCAACACTTGGATACTCAAGCAATAAATTACGATGTTGCAAATGTTTAACATGCGCGGTTAAAAAATCACCATTTTGTTCAACCGTAACGCCCATTTTTTCAAAATTTTTAATATGAATGTCAACAGGCCTATCACCAATGACGTCTCCACCTGGAAGTGCTATTTCTACTTTGCCAAAACGCGCCAAGAGTGGTCCCATGACTAAAACTGATGCACGCATTTTTTTCATAATCTCTAATGAAACGCGATATCCATCTAAATCTGTCGTATCAATATTCATCGTATGCTCTTCTTGATCAAATTGAATGCGCGCTCCTAATTCATGCAATAAATGGATCATTTGGTAAACATCATCTGATGCAGGAACATTGTATAAAATAGAAACACCACGCGCTAAGATACGCGAAAGCATAATCACTAAAACTGCATTTTTTGCACCTGCGAGTGAAACTGTTCCTTCGAGCGCTGGCGACTCTTCGACTAAAAGATATGGTGGTTCAATAATATGTTCTGCTAATGATTTTTCTACTTTAAGATCATACGCACGATGCGCATCTTGCACAAAAGAAGACTTATGAGGCATGTTAAAAATACTTTCTAAAAAAACAATCTATACGATATTATGTGCTAGTGTATACTACCGATTTAGTGTTTACAAATCGAATCAAACGTTCATTTTCTAAAGAGGTATCATGAAAGAAAAAATGATAAAAAAAGGAAGATTAGAAGTTATCTGTGGGCCTATGTTTTCGGGCAAATCAGAAGAATTAATTCGTCGCTTGCGTCGTGCGCAAGTTGCGCAACAATCTATCATTTCATTCAATCCTGCACTTGATACACGAACACCAACACACACGATTGCTTCGCACAATGGCTCTTTTATCACGGCAATCACGATTAAAAAATCTTCTGAAATATTGGATTACGTAACTTCAGACATTACCGTGATTGGTATTGATGAGCTCCAATTTTTTTCTGATGATCTTTTGGATATTGTATGCAATCTTATTGAATCAGGAAAAACAGTTATTGCAACGGGACTGAATCTTGATTTTAAAGGATTACCTTTTGGCACGATGCCTCTCTTTATGGCACTTGCAGATACAGTCACAAAACTAAGCGCCATTTGTGTAATCTGTGGCGATGATGCATACTTATCTCAACGCATTATTAATGGCAACCCTGCAAAATTTGATGATCCTATCGTACAACCTGGAGCGCAAGAAGCTTATCAAGCTCGCTGCCGATCCTGTCATTTAATTGATAGAAAACCGCTATGGCAAAAAACTCTGTAAATTTTAGCTGCTCAAATTGTAAATACATTTCGATTAAATGGATTGGCTGCTGTCCTGCATGCAATGAATGGAACAGCTTTATCGAAGAACAGGCAACACAAACTTATACGATTGGCGCAAAAAAACAGACTGCCAGCATGATACACGAAGCCGTTGTCATGCGGCCTTTAAAAGATATTCAATTTTCTAAACAAAAACGAATGCTTTCTGGTATTGCTGAATGGGATAATGTGCTTGGAAATGGCATTATGCCTGGTTCGTTGATTGTATTAACAGGCGATCCTGGCATTGGAAAATCTACGCTTTTATTGCACGTTGCTCATAAATTGGCTAGCGCGTATTCCGTTTTTTATTTTTCATCAGAAGAATCACTGGAACAAGTTAAATTACGCGCAATGCGCATAGAAAGCGTTCACGACAACTTACTTTTTTCGGATAAAGCTTCTATCGAAAGCATTATTCAAACCGCACACCAACAGAAGCCTGATATCATTATTATTGATTCAATTCAAAATTGTTTTTTTTCTGAAACACAAACGTTTCCTGGCACGGTTGCGCAACTCAGAGAAACTTCGTTTGCGTTAATGCGCCTTTCTAAAGAACAGGGCATTGCGGTGATTATCACCTGCCATATCACGAAAGAAGGACACATGGCTGGTCCTAAAACATTAGAGCATATGGTTGATGCTGTCTTTTATTTACAGGGCGAAGATCGTTGGCATACAAGAATTTTGCGCAGTGTTAAAAATCGCTTTGGACCGTTGCATGAAATTGGTTTTTTTTCTATGACCTCTCACGGACTTGAAGAAGTTTCTCATATTAATGAATATTTATTAAGCGAAAGCTCTACCGCTACTGGAGCAGTTTTAGTAAGTTCTTTAGAAGGCTCTCGTCCATTACTTTTAGAAATTCAAGCGCTCGTTGTGTTAACAAAATTCAGTTCAGCACAACGCGTTGTCACCGGACTTGATCATAAACGAATAGTCTTAATAGCTGCTATTTTAGAAAAATATTTGCATATAAAATTTAGCGCTCATGATATCTTTGTAAAAGTAAGTGGTGGCATTAAAGTCTCTGAATGTTCATGCGATCTTGCTATCGCTCTTGCACTACTTTCTAGCTACTTTCAGCAACCGCTTCCTGAAAAAACAATGGCGCTTGCAGAAATTAGTCTGACTGGATCTATCAAGCCTATTAATGGTATCGAAACACAGCTTAAAGAAGCACAGCGATTTGGTATAAAAAATATTTTTGTCGCGCAAGGACAAAAAACTGATTTTGTTGGCGTGCAACGCTTTAGTTCTGTCTATCAACTTTTAAATTTATTTAATGAAATTTCTGATCAATAAATTTTATTGTATTCTCGCCTGCTATTAGTTATTTTTTTTATACTTTTTCTAGAAAAAAATAAAAAATGAACGAAGGATTAAACTATGATCACTCAGTACTGTAAAGCTTTTTCGATATTTCAAAAAAAAGCATTTTGGATTATTGCTTCTCTTGTTACGCTTGCAAGCATTCCAGTAAGCTATATTTTTTTAAAATATCATTATCCTTCTATTGCGCTCACTATTACCATGAATCGCGCAGAAGCTCTCGAACAAGCGCGCATGATTGCGCAAAAAAATAATTGGCCCGCAGCGCATCATAAAACAGCTCTTATTTTTAAAAAAGATACTGATGCTCAATTTTTTATAGAACGACAACATGATGGTCATAAAACATTTATAAAACTTTTAGAAGATAACATGATTGAACCATTTTTATGGCACATACGATTCTTTGAAGAAGAAAAAACCGAAGAAACATCTATTTTTTTTACACCAGAAGGGCTACCTCAAGGCTTTGCAATTAAGTTAGCCGAAACCACTAATCTTGAAAATCTTTCTTTAGATCAAGCTCGAGAATATGCTCAAGAAGAAGCTACTCAAACATGGCGCATCAATTTTAAAGAATGGAAAGAAATTGAAACATCAAAAGATATAAAACCATGCGGAAGAATTGATCATACTTTTGTCTATCAAAAAATAGACAACCCTTTACAAGAAGGTGGTGAATTGCGACTAAAATTACTAGTCAGCGGCAACATGCTTACTAAAGTTCAACCTTATATCTTTATTCCCGAAACATTCAAACGAACTTTTGAAATGTTGCGTTCATCAAATACCATTATTTATACACTAGGTTCTTACAGTTTTTTCTTTTTATATCTTTTTTTGGGATGCATTCTTGCCGGTATATTTTTTTTTAGAAAAAATATTTTAATAACAAAACCCGCTTGGTACGCTGCTTTAGTCTTTGGAATTTTTATAATTTTATCAGAGTTTAATAAGCTGCCTCTTGCATGGATAACTTACTCAACCACAACATCATCGCTTATGTTTTTAATAACGAATAGCGTTAAAAATATTGTCAATGGATTACTGATTGGAAGTATATTTTTTATTATTTTTAGTGCTGTCATAACGTGGGATAGATTAGCTTTTGCGTCACACCTTAATTTTTGGAATCTTTTTTCATCACGCATGACAAGATCCTCTATTCTTATTATGCTTTTAGCTTTAGGATATATGTTTGCAATTATTTTTCTTGGATTAGAGCTTTCTACCTTTCATATTTTAACAAAATATATTGGTTGGTGGTCACCATCAAACACGCTTGCTGATCCCGATATTTTAGCATTACCTTTTCCTTGGCTTGAATCTTTTTTTCAGTCATTGCAAGCAGGTTTTTTTGAAGAAATAGCTTTTAGAGCGCTACCTTTATCAATTGCATATGTCTGTGGCAAATATTTCAAAAAAGAACATTTATTTTTATGCTTAGGCATTGTAATTCAAGCACTTATTTTTGCTGCCGCTCATGCCAATTATCCTCAAATGCCTGGTTATTTTAGATTAGTAGAGATTTTTTTACCTTCAATTATTTTTGGAATACTCTATATTTTTTTTGGGTTACTACCCTGCATTATTGCTCATTTTATGTATGACTTTTTTTTAATGTCATTACCCATTTTAATTGATCATTCTCATCATGCCTGGATGAGCAAAATAATAATTTTTATGCTGAGCATCTTTCCTTTTTTAATCTGTTTTTATTTTTTAAAACAAAGAGGATCTTGGTACAATCCAACAGAAGAAGACTTTAATTCTAAAAATTTATTATCTTCTATTACTTCAAAATCCGAAACTCAAAAAAATAAATTCCCAGAACCTAATATAGTTTACAAGAAACTTTCTAAAAATCGCATATATTTTGGATATGCTCTTGGCATCTTAGGCTTATTTCTTCTGTATATCTATACACCATTCAGTGCTGATACGCTGCCTATTACCTGCTCAAAAGATCAAGCAATTGCTGTAAGCAAAGAAAGTTTTTCTGCACAAAACTTTCCGCAAACATTAGATTGGCAAGCGCTTTCTTATATTACGCCTCTATCAACAATGCAAGAAAAATTTGTATGGCAAACGCAAGGTAAAGAAGTTTACAAAAAACTACTTGGTTCTTATATCAATCAGCCTTGCTGGCAAGTTCGATACGCTTCATTCTCTGGCGATATTACCGAAAGAGCTTTAGAATATAAAACCATGATAAACCCTGAAGGCGCACTACTTAACACAATGACAACATTTCCAGAAACAGCACCTGGCGCAACATTACTACAAGGGCAAGCACGCGGAATTGCTCTTGATGCTTTACAAAAAAAATACAACATTACGTTAGAACATATTAAAGAACTGTCATGCGTTGAACAAAAAAAACCTCATCGCCTGAATTGGTTATTTATTTTCCAAGACACAAGCTACACATTGTCAGATGATGCTCAAGCAAGGATTTCTGTAGCGATTGCTGGTGACAAAATCAGTACGATCACAAAATCTATTTTTATTCCAGAAGCATGGCAAAGAAACGATCAGCAAGAAGAATCGTATAAAAAATTATTTTTTATTATTGCTTGTTTGTTTTTGGCAGGAATTTTATTGTTTTATGATGCATTTTTATACCAATCACTCTTTGCGTTTTTTGATAAAAAAAACATGTTCTATAGTTTTTTATTTTTATGCATTATCTTTTTTTTAGACGCATTCAATATGTTTCCTTCGATCAAAGCCGTTACTTTTAACACAACTTCTTCTTATATGTCGCAATTTGTATCCCATTGGATTACGCAAGGTGGCATTATTATAGTAAGCGCATTATTTTTTAGTTTTTTGTACACACACCTAAAACAGGTAGCTACAATATGTTTTACCACTTCGATCTTCCATACCAGTCTTTTAGGACTATCTTTGCAATCCCTGCTGCTTGGCATTCCAGCGCTCATATTGCATTATACAAAAAGTTATATACCAACTATCGCGAATCCTTTAGCTCTTGGCACAATAAGTCCCTTTTTTGGGACCTTATGCGCATCTTTTAAACTCATGACCTATGCTTATACTTTTTATGCGCTTCTGTTTTATGGCATAGAACAATTCATGCAAAGCAATAGTAACTATAAAAAATATTGCTATCTTCTACTTTTTATCGCTGGTGCTTCAATAGCTTTTATTATTTTTTATCAAAATACTTATCTAGAAACCGTTGCTCTCATAGCAATGAGTACCGGTCTTTTATTCATGCTCATCTACAAACTATTTATTTGTTACGACACTACGCTCATTATTCCTATGGCAACAAGTTATGCTATTATAAAAACACTTTCGACTGGCATCCTCAACCCCTATCCGTATGCTTTTTTTTATACTATTATTATCAGCATAATCTTATTTTTTTTAGGATTTTTTTTATTACTTTTTATGCGATCATCAAAAACAAAGGCTTTATAAATGAAATATAAGTATCTCTTTTTTTTATTTTCCTGCTTTTTCACACTATCATTACACTCGGGAACAAAGGGATCTGAAACAGAAGATGAACGAGAAACAGCACGAGCAAAAAGATCTGGATCACTTATTTTTGTGCCAAGATCTATACGTATGAAAGAAACTCATGATCGATTAAAAACTGAAGCCAAAGAAGCATACGATCTTCTTTTTCAAGAGTTATTTGAAGTTCCAATAACTCAATATATTTCTTCAGTTGTCGGAATATACAACAGACGAACAGAAAGAAGCATGCCTGATATTCAAGCATTTCTTGATCGCTATAAACTATATATTTCTGTTAAGCAAAAAAAAGATCTTTTAGGTTGGAGATAAATAATTATTTATATTTTTTAAAAACAAATTGTGAAATTACTGCAATTTTTTTTACATAATTATTTATTTTTTCAACTGATTCTTGAGAAGTATCAATACATAATTTTAAAGCTTTTTCTTTTATAGAATGTATTTTTGAAAAGAGTAATTCTTTAATAATTTTTTTAACTTCAACATCTATGTCTTTTATAAAAATTGCATTTTGTTTTATAAAAGAAATTTTTTCGAGTATTTGTTCTATCACATCTGACATAACTCTTTCTGAAGCACTTTTTAATTTTTGTTGCATTTTTAAAATTATACTCTCTTCTTTTTTTATAGCTTCAAAAATCCCTTCAGATATTTTTAATATTTTTTTTTGATCTTCTAAAATACGATGCAATCGCACTTCTTTTGTTTTTTGGAATGCAATAAAATCTTCTCTTGCTTTAACATTAAACGACCTAAGAACTTTTAATATTTTTTCTTTTCCTACATTTTTCAATTCCTGCGATACTGATTCATCTTCTAATAAAATTTCAAATATATTTTCATGCAAATTAACATTATCAACATATCCATTTAATAGATCATTTGTTGCTATATAAGCTAATAATTCTTGCAATAATTCATCAGTAAAATCAGTATTATTATATCTAAATTCATATAATAAATCATCGGATTTTAAAGATTTTCCCGTTTGCTTTTGTAATGATTCCAACATTAAAAAATTATATAATACAAGGTAAGTTTCTTCATAATTTTTCATATAATTTATATTTTTAAAAATTTTTCTATAAATTGGCAATAACCTTCTTTGATCCATTTGACTCATAAAAAGTAATAAAGAATTTTTGATTATAGGAAAACTTTCTACTAATTTTTTTGCATTTTCTGATTTTAGATATTCTTTTGATGTTAAAAAATCTTGTAATATATTCAAATACATCTCAAAAGACTCAGCAATATAACCAGACTCCTCAAGCTCTGTTGCAACATTAAAAATTTCTTCAGTTACAATTGTTTTTTTTTGCTCAATTTCCAATTTTTTTATGATTGCTTTGATTGATTGTAAAAATAAAGTATCAATCTCTTCTTGCGTAATATAATCTTCATCATTGATTTCTTTAAGATTATCAACAACCTTAGGTTGATTAACTTGACTTGGAGCCCCTGTCGCATGTTCTATAGTATCTTCTTGCGTCCTTGAAGGCACTGGTCTTTCTGGTCGATTTCCTATTGCTTTTTCTAGAACTATTCTTGTACTTGCTTCCTGAGAAATTGGTAACGATCCAGCAGCTCCTGTTGTTTTTTCTACTATATTTTCTATTGCTACCAAAGGGACTGGAACTATAGGACGACCACCTATTGCTTCTTCTAACAATATTCTTGTGCTTGCACTCTTAGGCTCCAATAACTTTCCAGCAGCTCCTGTTGCTTGATCTATGCTTTGTTCAGTTGCTTCTGAAGGCGTTTGCACTGCAGGACGACTGCCTGTTGCTTCTTCTAACAATATTCTTGTACCTGCATCCTGAGGTTCCAATAACTTTCCAGCAGCCCCTTTTGTTTGATCTATAGTTTGTTCAGTTGCTTCGGAAGGAACTTGTGCTGCAGGACGACCGACTGCTGCTTCTTCTAACAATATTCTTGTACTTGCACTCTTAGGTTCTGACAATGCTTTTGAAGTTCCTATCTCTTCTTCTAGTGCTGGAAATTCTACTACATCTTCAACACTAACATCTGGCAAGCTGCCCGGAATAACTCGTACTGGTTCTGGCAATACAAACGTACTTGCGCTCTTAGGATCCAATAATGCTCCAGCAGCCCCTTTTGCTTGATCTATAGTTTGTTCAGTTGCTCTTGAAGGCACTTGCGCTGAAGGACGATCGTGTGTTGCTTCTTCTAGAACTATTCTTGTACTTGCTTCCTGAGGTTCTAATAATGCTTCAGGAGTTCCTGTTGCTTGATCTATAATTTGCTCAGCTGCTCTTGAAGACACTTGCACTGCAGGACGACCGCCTGTTGCTGCTTCTGGCAAAACTAGTTCTTCAACAATAACATCCGGCTGGAATGGCACAAAAACACCTAAACCGCTTAGTTCATCCGCAAGTGTTGGCATTGATGGTCTAGAATTTATTTGCTCTTGTAACTCTTGCAATTCTTGTTCAGCTTTTTCTATTGCGTCTTTAAGTTTATCTTTTAATCTTTCATCATCATCAACTTTTTTACCTTGACCTTCAAGAAGTTGATGTAATCGCTTTAACTCTTGATTACCATTTTCTATTTCTTGTTTTATTTTCTGAATATTTTGCTCTAAATCTCGTATAGCCACTTCAAGCTCTTTAATTTGACTTTGATCATCAACACCACTATCCACGCCTGATCTTTTTTGCACATTTTGTTCAAGATGAATAGTTTCACTGAGTCTACTATTTTCTTTTTTTAGTTCTGCGCTATCTTTCGTAAGACTTTCGATAGAGGCGTCAAGTTCACTTGCATCTTCTTGTTGCGATTCAAAATCAATTATTTGTTGTTTTAAATAAATTATTTGTTGCTGTAAATCTTTTTTTTGCTCAATTATTTCTTTTATTTTATTGTCAAAAACTTGGGCTTTTTGATTATTTTCTTTTTCTAATCTTTGAAGTCTTTCGTAGCCTTGTTTGCAATCGCACGCACTATTTTTATAGGATTCAAAAAATATCATTGCAAACATTACATATTTTAAACACTTCATGAATCTGCTCCATCATCATTTCCTACAGGACTACCAGTTATTTCAAGATGTTCTACATAACTTTGTAATGCAGGATCATTATGAACACTCTCATCGACCGATACAGGTTGAGCAGCTAATTGTACTTTTGCATCGTCTATTTGATCTTGAATGTTACGCAATAGATCTTTCAGATTATAAAGATCGTCAACCGGCTCATCGAGTTTACTTTGTTTATGAGCAATCTCCAATTTCACCGCTTTTATTGCATCTTTACATTGTTCCAGCTCTTGTTGCGCAGCTGCAAGTTCTACTACTAAAGCTTCTTTAATTCCTTTTAATCTTGCTTCTTCACTGGGAACATCAATACCACTTGCCATAACTGCGGATTGCATAACATCTGATTGTGCTGATTGGATTTGTCTTTGCAATTCTTCATTACGATGCCGTAATAAACTAATTTCTTGTTTTAATGCTTCTTCTTTAACTTTAAGTGTTTTTGTATGCTCTTTTCCCGCCCGAAGTTCTTTAATTTCCATCTGTAATGTATATATTGTTTGCTGCAATGACTGTATTTCTCTTTTTTCTTTTGCAAGTTGTTCATCAAATTCTGCCTGTATAGCATCACCTTGATCTTGTAAATTCTGAATACTTCGTTCTAAATACTCACAATCACAAGACTCAGGCCCATCATAGACTTCTCGAACATCATCATCTTGATTTTCAGGCATAAAAAATTCACTTGAATTAATTTTTGTAATACATAAGCCAAAAAATAAAATCATTCCATATATTTTTATACATTTTTCCATTTTTAACCTTACTTTATAATCTTTACTATAAAGATAAAATATTTTTTATCTATTTGTAAAGAAAATAGAATAAATAAGTTTAATTAAAAATTACAATTGAATTTATAAAATTTATTTTGTTATATTAAAAAATGAATCATGAGAATATTTTTTTAAAAAAAGTGAGATAATCAATGAAATATAAAATATTTTTTATAACTTTTTTATGCTTGTATACTTTGCATATATCTGCTGCAAGCGCAGCTAGGCCAGATTACAAAGCTTACCAAAGTCTACCTTTGTATGGACATTACACTCCAGCCAAATATGAATTTTTAACTCTTTTTACCTCACAATCTTTTGGCAATCCCGGTCAAATAAAACTGCAAGAACTTGGCGAAAGATTCACTAGAAATCAATTATGCGCAACCAATCCATTTATAGCATTCCAAACACAATCATTTGCGATTACCATTCATGGATCACAGAATGTTCATAACAAACTCGTTCCAACGCCCTGGAATATTTGTTGGCATTATTGGCGATTTGGCTCAAAAAATAATGTAAGCGCTCAAGTTTTAATGGGATTGTTTGAACCTGTAGGGTTAGGCGCAGCACAAGATCTTCCTTTTAATACATTAGCATCGTTGCTAGTAAATCCTCACGATCAACATTTATCGCCAAATAATGCCCAATTTACACCACAACCCGGTCGAGAAATTATATCATTTTTTGCTGCTGCCCATGCTTCCGAAGACAATCAAAGCGCTTTAGTCTTTACGCTTATTATCAATAATCCTGTACTGCAACAAGCACTTTTGGAGCAAAAAATTACTACTGCTCGATCAGATTATCAACAACCATTTCATCATTGGCTTACATTATTACAAAATTTTATACCACAACTTACACACGAAGAAGACAAAAGAGCACTTGCTAACGCTATTGAAATTTTAAAATTATCGAGTGAAAGTTTTTATGGAAGAATGCAACCAGCACAGCCATGGCAAGCTTTTACCCCTACAGATGCCCTTACTCCTGAAGAACTAGCATGGATTGCAACATCTGCTGCGCCAGCGCCTAATTCATCACAACAAGTAGCTTCTTCTGCTCAACTAGGCGCAACTGCTCAATCAACTGACGAACTCACTGATGAGCAGCTTGCAGAATTATTAGCAGCTGGCGTATTTGATTTTGAAGAACCATCTTTTGCTGAGCCACCAAAAACTTCTGCATTTCCTACAAATCCTAAAGATGCACTTTCTGATGAAGAATTCTTTGAATTTTTAGCCAAACAACAATCCAAATCGCATCCTTCCCTTCCGCCAGCACCAGTTTTACCTACAAAAGTTTCAGTACTTCCTCAAGCACCTCAAAGACCTTCTCAAATTGACTTACATACATTAAAACGCGATTTACCAAGAGCACTAGGAACAATACCTGCAGACCAAACTACAACTCTTGATGCTTCTTTTTTTGGGCCAACTGAATCTTCAGCTCCAACATATACCGCTTCTCCTTCTACAGGCACAAAAGTACCTTTACCAAAACAAAGAACAATCGAAAATTTTTTTGAATTATCTCAAGAATTAAGAGCTTGGCTAGACAAGATTATATTCTCTTCTGAAAACGAAACCTCAATTAAAGAAACCTTAAACCGAAGAAAAAAATCTATAGAATTAAAAACCGAAATAAATAACAAGACATCAAATATTATACAATATATAAAAAATAAATTAAAACCTTAAGCTTATTTGTAATGTTTTTAAGCTCGTTAAAATTTTCTATTTGAATTCTTATATATGTTTTTGCTATGATAATAATTGAAAATAAGTAAAACTTAAAAATAACAAAAAAAGGAGTTATCATGTCAATCTTAAGACTACTAAAAAAGGGTGTCTTTATAAGCCTTAACCTTATATTATTTGCAAATATTTCTTTAATGCAATCAGCCGCAGCAGCAGATGAAGAACCAGCATTTCCTGCAATGTCACAACCGATGATAAGCGAAACTAAAATCATAAAAAGAAAATTTACACAATACACACCAATGGGAGCTACAAAGAGTGATTATATATGGCTTAACAATCAGTGCTTAACAATGGCTATCAGAGATTTTATCTCAAATGATGCCAATTATAAATTAAATATCGATGAAGATACACAAGCAACACTAGCAAATAATCTAGATGCCATGTTTGACGCTAAAGACAATAATGCTTTTGAGTCGGCGTTTGACAAATTTATAGATATTTTTTTTGATTTTTTTAATACAGATAATCAAGAGTATAATTTAGGTACATTAGATAGTATACAACAAGCACTCTATAGCGACTTATCTTTTGAAGACTACAAAAGTACTTATCCTAATATAAACAATAAATCTTTTGAAGGATCATTTATAGCAGTTAAAACCTTCCATAAAGATAGTCGTAAGATTACTGATAAAGAAGCACTACAAAAATTTTTTGAAACAGCTTATTTACTTTATGTAAAGCAGAATCTTAAAATGTTTCAAGATAACTTATTAAATTTACCAGAAAATCCATCTACTGATTTCGATATGTTTACACCTTCAAGCACACAAAGACATCAAATAAGCTCTTCATTGCTTGTAGCGCCTAAACAAACAGCACCAGCAAGAACAGTAGCAGCACAAGCAGCAGCAACAGTAGCTGCAACCGTAGAACCAGCAGTAATAGCTCCAGAACAAACAAGACCTGCAACAACAAGAACAGTAGCTGGAAGAGTAGAACCAACAGGTCCAGCTTTAGTAACAGCGCCAGAACCAGCACCAGCAGTAACAGCAGGAGAATTATTAGTCGATGAAGATCAAGATGAGCCTGCAAGTCGAGCAGCAGGAGAAAACGTTACAGACGCAGAAGAACCTATTTATGAAGTATATAACACAGGACAACCTTATGTTAACGTTCCAACGCGTTCATGGGATGAAGATGATGAAGAGGATGCAGTAGCAGAATGGTCAAAAGAAGAAGAAGAAGGACGACCTGCATATCTTGACATAAAACCTCACCCAGATCCTCTATATGAAAACATAACAAACATATATGATACTGTTAATACTATGCTTTTAAAAGATTCTATATATGATGCTGTTAATCCAGCTGAATTTTATAATTCTTTGCCATTTTACGAATTCAAACTACATTTAATGAGGCTATTAATAGAAAATCTTGAAACTAAAACTGCTGAAAAAGTTTTAAATGCTACAGAAGCTTTTAATATTAGAGTTGCAATAAATCAAAATAAACTTGAATTAGCATTTACTTTGTATCTAAGAGCACTCAACAAATTTTACAAAAATAATACTGCATTAATTGACAAAGATATTAACGCTCTTAAAGGTGAAGTTTTAGAATTTATAAGCAAAATGCATACAATGGATATGCCTGAAAATATTCGTGGAATATTCCAACAGGCCCAAGAAGAACCTAAAACACTCAGTGATAGTCAAATATTGTTTTTAAATTTTGTAATACAACACACAAAAAAATACATCCGCCCTAAAACAATAACATCTGATACAAGAATGCAAACATTAATGACTCAAAATACTGATTTGACTGAAGCATTAGTATTTGAATTGTCCGAATTGATTACTAAAGATGCTATACTTTTGAATTATTTAAACGATCCAAATATGCATAAAGATATTATAGCTATAGTAAAAGAAGGCGAGACCTCACAAGCGCTAAAAAATTTAGATAATGAATTATTACTTAATCTTCTTGCAATTTTTAATGATATTCGGTCATCAGTCACAGAAGAATCTACCGCAACCACGACCGCTGATGATAGCGATAGCGACTTAGGTGATGGTGGTGGTGCTTCTGATGACGGCGATAGAACGCCAAGAGCAACAGCACCAACAAGAATAGAACCAGTAGTAGTTGTTAATCCAAGAAAAGGTCGAGCTGAACCAGCAGTAGAGACAACAACCATGGAACCAGCGCCAGGTTTTAAACCAGGAGATTATCGATCTGATGAATCATTAGCACCGTATGGACTACCGGATACAACGCCAACTAATACGCTAACACCAAGTATGCAACGAGTAATGCCAAAAACAACCGAAACACCAGGAACAATGGTCGCAAGATCTGAAGCTGTTACGCAAAATCCAACATTAATAGTAAAAAAACTTGAACCAACAACTCCACCGGCAAGCACGGATGACGAGAATTTTCTTACGCCTCAACAACAACAAGTTGTTATGATGAGACGGATTGCGGAAGTTCAAACGGATGCATCAACAACTAGACCGACTGCAATAGAATCACCAGTAGTTGTTGTAAACCCATCAAGAGCTGCAAGACGAACTACCCCTAGCTTAGTAATGCCAACTTCTGTTACAGCAACAGGAATTGACAGCATCCCTCAAACTACATCTATTAACACTGCTGCTACTTTTCCGCCTGCACCTCAAAGAGTATTAGAGCGTGGAGTATTAGAGCGTGATCTAACGCAAATGGAACCCGCAAGAAGTACAACTAAAACTCCAAAACAATTACCAAACCCATTAATTGTATATTCTGTAGAAGATGACGTACTAAAAAAAAATCTAAGTGATATATCATCTTCAGCTTCTTCAACAGTTTCGTCATCTTCATCAGAATCTAGTGGTTCTTCCAGCGCTGCTTCTTCAACTTCATCTTTAGATTCTCAAGAAGAAATACCAGAGGAAATAGAAATACTAGAAGAAGAAGATGATGATGATGATGATGATCGTTCCCTATTACAAACTTTACGAAAGGCTCAAAGAGACACAAAATTAAAAGAAAGGAATCAAGAATTAAAAAAACAAGATGAAATAAGAGAGCACGCAGCAAAATTAACAAAACCAATAAGAAAAAGAGCTGATCAAGTCGAAAAACAACAAGCGGAGAAACATGAGGCACTATTACAAAAAATACTAGAAAAACCTAAACGACCAACTAACCGACACATAATAATTGATAATGATGAACCATTAATAAATATACCATTACTTGAAACTGAAAATGCTGTAGATGCTGTAGATACATTACAAGAAAAAGCATTATTGGATGAATTTTTTAACTCAACACGTGATTATCAACAAAGTTATGAGCAACAAGACGAAGAACCTATTGGAAATCCTTTAGTAAATAACTATCAAGAAGATGTAACAGAAGTATTAGATAGCGCCAAAAAAGAATATACTAGAAAAGATTCTTCAAATTGGGATGCTATAAGAGATGCTATAAGAGATGCTCAAAATGAAGATCTATCTGACCCTTATTACTTTTTAAGCAAAGAGCCTTCCTCATATAATCCACCACCATTACCTCAAAAGAGTTCAAAATCAGCAGAAAAAAAATTAGCAGAAGAGGAAGAATTATTAGCAGAATTATTAACAAAAGCACAAGAAAGTAATACTGTTTCTTTACAAGAAACAATAAGAACTCAAAGAAAAAAAGTTGATGCTGCCAAAGCATTCTTACAGACTTTTAAAGATACGCAAGAAAAAACAAAATCCATGAAAGATCAATACGAAGTTTAATAATAAAACTTCATATAAATAATAAAGCCGACTTACACATAGTCGGCTTTATTATTTATAAATATTTATTTGTTTTTTATAAATCAACAATCACAGAAAGGGCTAATTGTTGCGCGCAGATTCTAAAATGCGGTTCTGCTGGAAGCACTGACTGACCATTAGCCTGAACGTTCAGATAGGTATTTTGCCATACTGATCCTAATGGCAACAATGAACTAGGCGCATCTTGGTACACCGTTCTGTAATATTTAACGCTACTAAAGACCGCACGATAGCCAAACTCAAAACGTAACCGTTCCATATTTTTAAAGCGATGCGCTACTGCAATACCAAAGAATCCGCCAAGATTAGCTGAATGCGGTTTTAAGTATTGACCCGTGTAAAGCGGTGTTTGCTCGCCATTTGTTTGATACAGACCAAATTCTTTGAGCGCTCCGCCGACTACGCCGATACCACCTTCGAGCGATAACGTATCACACCAGAGATCGTATGAACCCATAAGCATCAACTCGCCGCGCTTGACGCCCTGCTTGCCGATAATACCTGTTGATGTTCCCGTCCAGAGTGTATCGAGCGCATCACCACGTTGCGCAAATGCCACTTGCAAGCCAACTCGACCGTGCGTCGTTCTGCCGCCAAATGATTTAAGGCCAACAAAATCAACACCAAAACCTGCACGAATCATCGGTAAACAAGCTGAATGGAATTGTGTAACCGTTTGTTGAATGCCAGAAGAATTTAAAAATTTCGTTTTGAATAACGAAGTCTTTAAAAATCCATAATCAAAATCTGTATAAAGTTTTCTGCCATATTCTTCTTTGCAAATATAATGAACCTCTGATTCCTCGCCACGCGCAATTCTATCAGCTTTTCTTTCTGCTTTTCGTTTATCTGCTGCTACTTTTTTAGAAGGAACATAACCTCTTTCTGCTTCTCGTTTTTCTTGATCGCCATCAAGCCTATGGCCAACTCTTATAGCCTGTTCTTGATCTTTTTTATGTTCTTCTTTTTTATTCTTTTTTTCTTGATGATGCTTTTTAACAGGCTTTATTTTTTTAGATTCTTGCGATTTTTGAGATTTTTTCTTGACCTCTTTTTCTTTTTTATCTGTTTTTTTATGTTTTTTGGTTTCTTTTTTGACCGCTACTTGGTTCTCTGAATCCTGGCTAGACTCACGCAATGCAGAACGCTCAGCAAACAGATCCGCGCCAAAAGCTACACAAAGTAGCAATAATCCCTTTTTTATAGTTTCCATCCCTTTATTCCTTTCTCCTTTTTCATTATAAAATCACGATGTTTTTATAATCATACAAACAAGCCTAAAGAGTCAACTATTTTATGTAAAAAAAATAGACAAAAAAAAAGGCCCTCAAAAATGAGAGCCTTTTATAACTGGCAGCACCTGCTTTCCCGGTCCGTCTCCAGACAAGTATCATCGGCAAAGTAAACTTAACTTCCGTATTCGAAATGGTAACGGGTGTATCCCTACTTTTATAGCCACCAGAATTTTTCAAAATTTTTCTTGTAATCAAATCATCTATAAGTCAAATTGCCAAACTACATTTTAAGCGTGATTAAAACTTTCGATCTATTAGTATTGGTTAGCTTAACGCCTTACAACGCTTACACATCCAACCTATCAACCTTGTAGTCTTCAAGGGATCTTAATGTATTACATTACTGCAATACGAGATATCTAATCTTAGAGCAAGTTTCCCACTTATATGCTTTCAGCGGTTATCTCTTACGAACTTGGCTACCCAGCGCTGCTTTTGGTAAACAACTGGAACACCAGAGGTTCGCCCATCCCGGTCCTCTCGTACTAGGGACAGCCCTCTTCAAATATCTTACGCCCACGACGGATAAGGACCGAACTGTCTCGCGACGTTCTGAACCCAGCTCGCGTACCACTTTAATTGGCGAACAGCCAAACCCTTGGGACCTTCTCCAGCCCCAGGATGTGATGAGCCGACATCGAGGTGCCAAACTCTCTCGTCGATGTGAACTCTCAGAAAGAATCAGCCTGTTATCCCCGGCGTACCTTTTATCCGTTTAGCAATGGCCCTTCCATATGGAACCACTGGATCACTAAATCCTACTTTCGTACCTGCTCGACCTGTATGTCTCGCAGTCAAGCTCCCTTCTACTTTTACGCTCGTCCGACGATTTCTATTCGTCATGAGGGAACCTTTGAACGCCTCCGTTACTTTTTGGGAGGCGACCACCCCAGTCAAACTACCCACCAGACACTGTCCTCTGCCCGGATAACGGGTATTCAGAGTTAGTTTTTCAAACGAATAAGAGCGGTATTTCAACGTCGACTCCACTAAAGCTAGCGCCTTAGTTTCATAGTCTCCCGCCTATCCTACACAGATTAATCCAAAAAACAATGTCAAGCTATAGTAAAGGTGCACGGGGTCTTTCCGTCCTGTCGCGGGTTGCCGGCATTTTCACCGGCACTACAACTTCACTGAGTATATCACCAAGACAGCGCCCAACTCGTTACGCCATTCATGCGCGTCGGAATTTACCCGACAAGGTACTTCGCTACCTTAGGACCGTTATAGTTACGGCCGCCGTTTACTGGGGCTTCAATTCAATGCTTCGCTCCGAAGAACTAACATCTCCTATTAACCTTCCAGCACTGGGCAGGCGTCAGACTCTATACTTCCTCTTACGAGTTTGCAGAGCCCTGTGTTTTTGTTAAACAGTCGGTTGGGCCAATTTATTGTAACCTA
>JACCDG010077580.1_pt1 | contig 49846 bp, 23 predicted proteins | sample 7442471 | NCBI WGS metagenome assembly JACCDG01 (sample SAMN15323444, study PRJNA562643) | freshwater metagenome | isolation source: river surface water | place: USA:Blue River Watershed | collected 2017-08-17 | reverse complement strand
TGAGATAAAATCTACATCTCCAGTATTTACATCTCTAACATCAATACCTTCATTTTTAACTCTTTCTACAAGAAATTCTTGTTGTTGAAAGTTTATAATATCTCCTCTCTTTAAATTTTCAATCTTCCTAGAACTATCTATTTTAGGTTTAATCTCTATAGTTTGGTTTAAGTCTTGTATTAATCTATCTGGATATTGTTTTTCTAATTCTTTATACACATTTGAATCTACTGTTTTAAATTTATTTTTAAAATCTCCTGTAAGTTCAAATTCACTTCCTTTAGCTACTACATGCCCTTTTTCTTTAGATTGTTCATACTTATTTAAGTCTTTTGTAGGAATATCTACATATTGCATAATCCCTTCATATTGATACATAAAAGGTAATGCAATTCCAATTAAACTGTTAGTAACTGTAAGATTACTATTTACATCAGTTGTTCTACTACCTCTCCAAAGTCTCGTAAATCCACTTTCTATTTTTGGTAAAGAATTAATTATAAGTTTTGCTTGTTCATTATAATATCTAATTCTTGGATTATTAAAATAAGTTTCTCCATCTACACCTTTTATCTCATTAGGTTTAATCTCTGTAGATTGGTTTACATTTTTATATGCTTGTTTTAAAACATTCATAAACATATTCTTAGGATTACTGCTACTCCATCTACCTGTACCCATTGTATGAGTAGAAGGTTTATTAGCAATAGCTGCTTTTAATTGTTCTCTCCAACCTTCATTAGCCATGTTAATTACAGGTATACCTTTTCTATAAGCCATATCAATAGCTTGTAGAGTGCCGCCCTTTGAAGGTCTATCACCTGCACCAGTCCAGCCAGATTTATCATAAGCTAATACAAAGTCAACCGGTGTATCTAAGTTCTCACCAAATACTTGATTAGTATTTCTAGCCATAAGATTTTCTACAGCCCAAGCAGATCTAGCTCCATCTTTACCATTAGCTATAGCTCTCTTCTTAGCACCTTCCATAGCACCTTTAAGATTAGGATGAATCTCATGGGCAACTGCTTTTTCTCTTTCTCCTGTTTTATTAAACCCACCAAAGATTTGTTTCTTAGACTTCACACCTTTTTCAAATGCTGTGTCAGCTCCAGCGGCACCACCACTTCTTAAAGTATAACCTAAAGATTCAAGATAAGCTGCAACTTGAGTCATAACATCAAGAACTTCTTGAGGTGTTTCTCTACTACCTATACCAGCATAGGTCATAGTAGGAGTAGCTGATTTGCTAGGTAGAGAATCAAATACTGGCCTAGCTTTATCTTGTGCTTTACCTGCAGGAGTTATATCATATAAATATACTTCTTTCCCCATCTGAAGATCTACTCCAGCATATTTAGCATTTTTAACAAAGTTTGCCCAGTTATCAAATCCTTCAGCAGCTCCAAACTCATCTAAAGTATAAGCTATACCTTTACCTATAATCTTATCACCAACCATTCTAACTTTACCACGGTTAACTAGATTATATAAGTTACCCTTAGATGATTTATAAATGCCAGACTCTTTATCATACCTTCTAACTGTAGTTTTAGCTTTACCTTGTTGTACAAGATCTTCTATAAGCTCAAGTTGAATACTTCCTTTAACTTCACCAGTAGTAGATGGTTGAGTAGAAGGTTGTTGCTTTAACTTATCTAGAATCTGAGGTTTTTCTGTAGCTTTCTTATATACTTCATTACCTGATGATAATGAGAATATTCTGTTTTTACTATCTACAACAAACATCTTATTGTTAAACTCTACTTTAGGTAAAGTTTTTACATAAGTTAATTTGTCTAGATTAGGAGTTCCTGTAAACTTAGTACCATCAGGATCTGTAAGTTGAGCTTTACCGGCAGCATTGATATTCCATAATAAATATGGTTTACCATTATAAGATACTACATCACCAGGCTGAGGAGTTTTTGAAACTTCTTCAGTAATAGGTTCTATACTTCCTTTACCCATTAATCCTTCAGGATAGATAACAACAGCACTTCCTTCAAGTATAATCTTATTTAATACAGCATCAATACTTGTTTTAGCAGATTCTATTTCTTCATCTGTTAAATCTAAAGTATAAGCATTATCCATAAGATCAAAAGGGCTTGTTAAGAATGTAACATATGGATATCTATTTCTTAGATCTTCAATATCAATCTTAGCTTCTACCATTACACCATCTTGTTCGTAGCTATTCTGCATAATAAACACACCTTTGTTACCTTGAGGTAATAGGTAAGGTATATCATATAAGCTGTAGATTGGGTTTCTCTTATCTGCCCCGGCAATCTTGTCTAAAGGTTTTTTATAGTTTAAACCTCTGTTTCTGTAAGGAATGTTATCCAGCCTGTTCTGGTCATTAAATAATACTTGAAGACCTCTGAGCATGTTGTTATATTCCTTAACAATCTCTATTTTATTACCTCTTTCTTTTGCAAAAGAATATTCATCTAACATTGCTATAAACTTATCAGATGCTTTATTAAAGATCTCTTTATATCTTTCATAAGGCATAACTGAGGCTAATGAGAATTCACTAGCATCCATACCAGTTTGTAAGAAAGAATAAAGAGGTAATGTTTGGAAGAAGTTACTTATGTATTGTCTAGCTTTAAGGTCTGGTACAAGATTTATAAGATCTTTGTCACTAGGGTTAGATAGCTTATCCCACTGATTTTTATAGTCATCAGATAAACCTTCACCCAAAGCCTTATAGTTTTTAAGCTTAAAGTTTTTAACTTTTCTATCTGTATAACTTGCCCTAGGAATACCTTCTGCGGCAAAGTTACTAAGCATTGAGAAAGTTGTAACCTTTGTAAGATCTGGGTAATTATTTATGATATCCATTAACTCTGTAGCTACAGTATTATCACCGGATCTAAACAATTGCCAGATGTTATAACTATTCTTTAAAGCAGTATTAGTAAGATAATCTTGGAATACTAGTTCATTAAGTTCTTCTTCATAAACATCATTAGGCTGACCAGCCTTTTGCATGTACTTGGCAGATGCCGTTTTCTGAAGTCTTTCTTTTCTCTTAGCAAACTCTTTAGTATCTACTACATCTTCTAGTTTTACAGTCTTAGCTAAGTATTGTCTTTGTAAAGCATACTCTATATAATCTTGTCTACCGGCTTCTTTAAATGCAGCTAGATCAAGATTGTTAAAGTTAGCAGATCTACCTTGATCAAACTGTGCAGCAGGAGTAAGGCTGTTAATATAATCATACTCTGCATTTAATCTTTGAAGAGTAGCTTTATCTACAGGTTTTCCTTTAAAGGTTCCAAGTGCAGAATTATATTGTCTTAACTCATTAGCAAATAGGTACTGACCAAGGAAGTTTTTAAACTTAGTAATATAAGTTTCCATGTCATATCCGGTTGTTTTTTTAGGACCAGATCTCTTAAACTTATCACTGTATAGATCAATTAAATACTTGTTTATTCTCTCATCATTTCTTAATCTAAATACTCTTCCAAAAAGTTTTTTAGCAAACTCTTGTATAAAGAATGGTGATATTAAACTATTGGTTCTTAGTTTATTAATAGGTTCAGTATCAATACTTTTTAGCTCTTGAGTTTTCTTTACTTCTTCAATTCTTGCATCATCGCCATAGAAATCACTGGTTTCTTTAGTATCAGGATTCATAGCTCTTTTAACAAGATCATAATCCTCTATTAAGTTCTCTATGTAAAGGTATTGCATAAAGCCAGCAACCTGATCTTTGTTTTTATAATTAAGCTTAGATTCAGCCACTTTCTTAAGAGCTTCTCTGGTAAAAGTATTTTTACCGGCTAACTCTTTACTAGCTGCATCATAACCAAATATGTTAGCATTAGCACCCTCAATATTAAGAAGGGCATCATTAGATAACTTTGATAAGTCTATATTATTAAAGATTTCAGTTTTGGTTTTTACTGCTGCATCAAAACTACTACTAAATGATTCATCATACATTAAAGTAGAATGTATAGACATCTTCTTTTTCTTCTCCTTAACATATTCTCTTGTAATAGGATTTGAAACAAAGTATGCAATATCTTTAAATGGTACTCCGATCTCTATCATAAATAAGATCTTAGGTATAACTTCCATGTTACCTTGTATATAGGCAACCCAAGCTTTTTTACCTACATCCACAAAACCATTCATTAACTGAGATATAATATCTGCTATAGAGTTTTCCTTAGCAGCATCCATTATATGAGTAAGTGATATCTTACCATTCAATCTGTTATGAGCCAATGGAACATCAATCTCATGAATTACTTGTGCATTTTTCTTACCTTTCCTTGTTATAGATAAACTTACTGTTTTATTCATAGTAAGTCCAACCATGTTAAGAAGGTTATTCATGTAGTTCTCTATAGCAGTAATACCTAAAGAACCTTTACCAGAGATATTCTCTTGTTGTCTCTTGTTATTGTAATCCTCCCTATACATAGAGGTAGGACTTATACCTTTTATAGACTTGCCTGTTAAGGTATACTTAGAGTAATCAGTTTCGCCATCAGCTTCTGATATCTTTTCTTTTAATTCATCTGCCACAGGTTCAACAAGATTTGTAGCATTAGGTGAAAGTAAAGATATAGACTTACCAGGTAGTTCTAGAATACTAGTCATGATATCAATAATATCATTCTGTATAACAGAATCATAGTTATTTTTATGATCCTGTAAATCTTTTAACTCATCAAAAGCTTTTCTGAATTCATTGTTTTCTTCATATAGTTTTGATACAGCTTTCTCTGCTTCAACTATTTCAGATACACTAACTCCTGCTGCAGATTTTTTATAAAAAGCATAAGCTTTGGGAAAAGATCTTTTTACATATTCCTCATTATTATTAAGATACTCAACAAGTTCTTTACTCTTAGAATAAAGAAGTTTTTCAAGAGTTTTTTTATCTAAAAATATATTTTTAGATTTTTTTTCTTTTTTCAGAATCTCTCTAAACTCAAATAACTTCTCACCAATATCAAGCCACTTAACACCTTTAGATTCTTTAAACTCTGCAATAATTTCTTTGTTTTTCTTGAAAGCATCTATCTTTTCTTTAGCTTTTGTTATCTTATCATCAAGAGATTTTTTAGAAACTTTCTTTTCTATAAGCTTACCAGTTCTTGTAATATATGGTAGGTAAGCAGTCATCTTATCCACGTCAAAGTCATTACCAGACTTAGCTACTATCTCAGCCGGGATAATAATAATAGTACCTGCGGATGGATCTAAGAATTCAGCTACCTGACCAAACTCAGCAGAGTTATCACCCTGTACAGGAATCCTTACACCAACTAATCTTATTTTTTTCTTATTGTCATCATCTTCTAACCATTCGTTATTATTAATCATCTGGTTTAATCTAGCAAGACTGGCTTTGATATTTAACTTTTTCTGACCATCAACTTCATCAAATACACCTATTTTTTCATAGCCTATAATAACTCCTTTATCATTCTTAATAGGTACTCTTGAACCTTTCTGATCATAAAAATAAGTATTAAATAATCTCTCATCATGTCTGGTAAGAGCTCTCTTAAATCTGAAACCTAAGGTTTTCTTTTTACCCTTTATATCTACAACATAAGAAGAAAGACCGTTAGTACCATTTCCAAAGTTATCATAAGCTTTTTGCTGTTCTTCAGAAGGTTTAGTAAACTTAACAGTCTGCTGCATATAATCAGAAGATACCTCAACAAAAGGTTCTCCTCTAAGCTTTAATCTAATAAGTCTTTTATTTAAAATACTTCTGATAACCTTTTCAAACCTTGTAGCCAAAGGTGCAGAACTAGCATCCAGCTTATCTAAATTGGATGAGGCTTCCAATATAGATCTTTCATGATCACTGAAATCTTGTTCTTTTAATTCCTTATTGATTAAACCAAAAAGTTCCTTTAGTTTTTCAGGAGATTCTGCAGCTAGCTCTTTAGATGTTTTATTAAGATCTTCTTCTGTCCACTTAATAGATTCAAGTAACTCTATTTTAGCTTCTTCTACAAGATCTTCTATAGCATCTTTAAGTCTCTCAGATAATCTATGATATTCACTTGTTTGTTTCTTTTCTGCCTCAGTTAGTTTACCCCATGCTAGTATAGCATCTTCTGGATCTTTAAACTTACCCTCTTTATAGAAATCAGTAGGTATACCAAATTCATATAGACCAGCTGTGATAAGCTTTCTTAACTGTGTAGAGAATGTAGACTCTTCTTTAAAGAAGCTGTTTACATCTGTTTGGTTCTTTAAGTAGGCTACATAAATAGGGTTCTTAGTAAATGTTATTTCATTAATGTTTTTTACATTACTAGTATTTCCTGTATATACAGGATCACCATTTTGCTCAGCACTTGGTTTTATATAAGATCTCTTAGATCCGGTAGGTGATAGAACATAATCAATGTTTTGTTCCATCATTGCCATGCTAATCTTCTCAATAGGTTTACCAGCTATAGCACCTGGTATAAGTGGGAATAAAGAGAACTTATGAAATGCTTGTGCAGGATATTGTCCTGGAGTATGTAAAGGACCATTGTATTGAAGCTTGTATACAGGGAATAATTCAATAAGCTCACCTGGTGAAAGTGTTTCACCATTAACTATTCTTGAATAAGCAGCTTCTTGATCATCACTCCACATACCTTCTAACTTCTTAAGTATTCTGTAACTATCAAAGCTTATCCAACCTTGACCATCAGCAGACTCTATTTTAGAATAAGGATGCATTTTTCCACCTGGATAAGTATCAAAAGTTCCATCTTTCTTTAACTTACCTGTTCCTATTTTACCATCTTTTTCTCCATAAAGAGCTATCTTTAAGGCATCACCTTCTAAGCCCTTATTTTCAAAGTCTTTTTTAAACAGTTCAGCATACATTTCAAAGAAGGCAGATCCCATTACCGGCTCTTGCATAATAGCAGAGTTCATTATAGGAGTATGTTTTCTAACCTCATTTTTACCTTCTTTCTTGGTTATTAGACCATCAGCTATAAGTTTTTCTTCTAATCTTCTTCCTACTACATTATTTATCCAAAGATTTGTTATAGCATCTACCGGGAATACCCTACCTGAAGACTGAGCTCCAGGCGCTCTTTTTGTAGAGTCATCTTTAGAATGATTAAATTGGAAGCCATCACCATGTAATAAAACAGTGGTTTCAATTTTATGTATAAAGTTATTTACTAAATAAGACCATTCACCAGCTTCTCTTATAGAAGAAGAGTTTACTCTAGCTTTTTCATTAGCATCTAGATTTTTTTGAATAAGATCTGAGAATACTGTATTAGCTTTATCAGTACCAAATCTTGTTTTAACATTACCAAATACTGGATTATAAATGTTCTTTGAATATCCTTCTCTAAGAGCATTAAACCAAGTATTCATTTGAGAATCTATAGCAGTCTTTAATGCAGAGTCTGTATTAAATAAATTTTGTATATTACCTGCTTCTGTAAGTGATTTAAAGAATTGTTCGCTCTTTAGATAATCCTTTAAGGTCATACCTGACTTATACTTCTCATTAGTCTCTAGTATATCATCAAAGATATCAAACTCAAGTCCAGCTTTAAAACCTTCTATTTTACTATAAGTTTTATCCCAGCCTTGTTTGATCATGTTGATTCTTTTTACCTCAGCCTCTAATTTAGGGTAAAGAATCTGGAAGAATTTAACCATTGGGTTATATCCTCTGATATAATTACCATTATCGTCTTTAAGCCAAGCTTCAGTATCAACATATAACTTAGGGTTTTTCTTACCCTCATATGTAAATATCTTATCAAGTACTATTGAGAAGTATGAGCTCTTATCTCCGGGTGTTACACTATGCATATATCCACCATCCAGGGTAGCAATAAAGTCACTAATAACTTTATCATTTATACCCATTTTAGCATATACACCAGCTTTATCATATTGTCCTTTAACTATATCATTTGTACCAGCTCTATCTACAATCTCTATAAAATTATCTTTTATTCTCTGACCCTCTTCTGTTTTACTAAACAAAGAGTTTAATAATATATTAGTTTTAGCAAGAGGATTGAACTCAGGATTTAAGAAGTTCATGTGTACATACTCATCATTTGTTGAGAATAGGTAATCCTTTCTTTGAGCACTATTTAATGCTTTTACTTTTTGTGTAGTACTACTGTTTAGTGCATGAATAGATTTAAGATTTCCATCAGGCGTAAACTTCATGCTACTAGCATACTCTTCTGAATACATTGCTTCTAACTCGGCTAGATAATTAAATCTACTGGCCTGGTTAGTAATTTTTTCAGCTTTATGATCTATTGTTAAAAAATCTCTTATACTAGTTATTTTACTTTCTTTAAGATCTGATATATCTTTATAATACTCATTATGTTTAACTATAGCTTCTGCTATATAATCTATATCATCTGCTTTAAGACCATCTCTTACTTCTGCAACATCAGTTAAGTAAATACCAATAGAATTTAAGAAAGGAAGATAATCTTCCCTATTTACATAGTATTTGCCTTTATCAACATTTATAAAAGCTTTAACTACTTGTTCAGTTTTTATGTAGTTAATATTATCTTTAGTCTTGCCTACAAATAGAGACTTAGATTGATCCTGAAACTTGTTAGCCCAAAGTTTAAGAATAGGTTGATAGTCTGCAGTTGTTTTACCTGACTTTAATATCAAGTTGCCATCACCATCTACTTCAATGGTTGTAGAAACAAGATCTATTCTATGAAGATTAGTAGCCTGAATAAACTTCATCCACAGATCTCCTATAGAAGAGTTCTTAACTGTAAGCATGCTCTGAAGAGTTTCTTCAGGAGTATATACTCTAGTTATCTTACCCTCTTTATCTTGCTCAACTTTATTTATAAAGATCTTCTTAAGTAACTGCCCAAATAAAGGAAAGCCTTTATCTTCAGCTTCTTTTAATCTATTATACAAACCTAGCACAGAAGTTTCACCAGATGCTTTATCCATAAGCTGTCTCCAGAAAGGAGCAAACTCAATTGGTTCTGCAAAGCCTAATTCATTAAGTACAGGTTTACCTTGTTTATCTATTTTAGTAAGACTCTTAATGATATATAAAACAACAGCCGGAGCAAGCTTATCAGATTCAGTAGAGTTAGCTTCTAACTTAAATCCTTCTGAGCCATTTTTCTCTAGCATCTCAGTTTGTTCATTATCGTCTCTAGATGAAGGATCTTGTTTTAATTCTTCAGCTTCTTCTTTAGAAATTTTAAGTTTACCGAACATGTCTTTAAAGACACTGTTTTGCTTGTGAAAACCTATAAGAGTAGTATCTGTACTATTACCATTAAGAATATCAGCTATACTACCGTAAGTAGTTTCTTTCAGAGCTCTTGTTAATAAACTAATCTTGTTATCTAGAATATACTTTTCTACACTACCTTCTTCTTTAGTTTTTGATTCATCAACAAGTTCTTTTCTTTTAGCATCAAGTCTTGCTTTAGCTACTTTATAAATCTCACTTAAAGCTTTAGGATTATCAAATACACCAACAGAAGCATTAAAGTTACCTTTGTTGTATACTTGATTAGATATAATATCAGAGAATATACCATCTATTGTCTTTGTAAATAACAAAGCTTCAGACTGACTAAGGTTATCATTAGGATCAGATGCTACAACCCCAGAATTAAGTTTACCAAACTCGGCATTTTTCATGCTAGCTTTATAAGGCAAAAATTGTTCAGGAGTCTTAGCTGTATATAAAGTATTAAATATATCACTTAATACACCTGAAGATCCGGGATTAGAATATACATTAACATCAGTAGAGCCTCCTACTAAAGTCTTAAGAGCTTTCCATATCCTATCAAAGATCTTAGATAAAACAGAAGTCTTCTCATTCTTAACTTTAAACTTACCACCATTCATAGCATAACTTCTAAACTCTTCTGCTATAAATTCTTCTAGCTCAATTCTTTCTGCATCAGAAAACTTAACATCTTGTAGCTCATAAGTAAAAGTACCATCAGCAGCAGGTAATTTCCTTACTACTTTAAAGCTTCCTGATAACTTAGATACAGCTTCATAAAGCTTATTTCTTTCTGATTTAGTAAGATAAACCTGACTAAAAGCATGCCAAGCCTCATGGTAAGCATGGGTATAATCACTTCCCTCATAGAGATTAATAACGGCATTCTCATAATCAGCCCATGCATCTGAGTTTACAACATTAAATAATAGGTTTAGAGTAAAAAGAGGTTTTCCATTAGAATCCACAGCTTTACTCAGACCCGATTCTTTCCACCACTTCTCCGCCCTTTTTCTTTGTTCCGGAGTAGTTATTGTTTTAAAAAGCCTTGATCTCAGTTTAAGCTCTTCAAATGCCGAATCATCCTCTTCAATATTTGTAGGTATTTTATTCTCTACAACTTCTTTTGTAGTTTCTATTACTTTTTGCTCTACCTCCTTTACAGTGTTCTCTCTCTCAAAAGTAAGATACCCATTTGTAATCATAGGTCTCTTAGTTGTTTCATTTAAGATAACCCTAGGTACAAATCTTTCAGCTATAAAAGAGAAATAATCTTTTTCTTCACTTCTCTCTGCAGCAAGCCCTTTTTCTAGAGGAGTAAGTTTATATGTAAAGTATGAACCCTTATCATTTGTTTCTTTATGCCAGTGTATAGTAGCATTATTAGCTAAGAAGTCTTTAATTGATTGTTTATCAGTAAGAGTTTGTCCACCACCTGTAAAGATAATAGTATTATTAGGACCCTCTTGAATTGTATAACCTAATCTACCTAATCTTCTTTTTTCTGCATCAGCCTCTATAAGATTTTGCTTTAAAGCTAAAAACTGATTTATATAGTTTAATTTTTCTTGACTAGTAAGTGACTCACCACCAACTTTTACATCATTGGTCATTATATCAACAATACTATCTAAGATAGTAGGATCAGAATCTTTACCTATAGTCTTAGGATTTTTTAGTGATATAGGATCATTAAAATTATCGAACTTAATGTGCACAATATCAAAAACATCATCTTTAAGAATTTCTTTAGCTTGTTGTAATCCTTTTGTTTTCTCTTCATTAGAAAGCTTAAACTGAGAAAGAGTTTTAGCTAGTGCTGGATGAGAATCAATATTAGTATAGCTACCTTGAACTCCACCTGTTATAGTTAAAATAATAGGTGTTTCTTTGTTATATTTTAATTCGTCTCTTAAAACATCTAGTAAATTAGATTGTTTATTATAATTATCTTCAAAGTTCTTAATCTCTTCTTCAGAAGGGTCTTTCTCATTAGTTTGTTTATATGTAGCTTTAAAACTTTCAATAGCTGACTGTCTTGATTTATCACTTGTAGGAAGCATGTTGTACCAAGGAACTCCATTAGCTTCATTAGTCTTCTTACCTTCTTTATCAAAGTATAATATGTTACCATTATTATCAGCAAGTACTAGAATAGGTATTCTAAGGTTAGACCATATCTTATTGTCAAAGTTAGGATCGGGCTTATCTCTACCGGGTAAAACTTTATCTTTAGGTAAATCATTCTCAAACATTAGCCTTAACTTAAAGCCTGTATTCCCTCCCATACTAACCGTAGTAAAGTCAGAATTACCTGCTGCTAATCTTAATAATGTTTGTAATAATTCTTGATAATAAGCATAGCCTGGTTTTGTTTCATTAGGTGATACTGAATTTTTACCATATTCAACTGCTTGTTGAATTGTTGTCTTGTTAGGATTAGAGGCAACTAATACTTTATCTTCATATGCTTCAACACCTTTAGCTTTGAGAGAAATCATCTGCGCTACTTGAGCAGTATCTGCAGGAACATTATTAACTCTCTCTTCTATATCATCTATAGAATCAAGCGACTCATTTACATAACCTGCTATAGCTAATATCTTATCTTCAGCTCTTTCAAGATTATCAATAAATTCAGATAAAGCTGTTCTATCATAACCTAGTCTTTTAAACTTAGCATCTCCAAATTTTGGATTTTGGGCAATAGACCTAAATACCATAGAAGGAACATGATAAGCTATACCCAAAGCTTTAACAGCATCATCTGTCTCTTCTTTAATATCATTAAAGATAATTTTGGTTATAACTTTAGGATCAAAGCCTTTCATTGCATTAGCTGCAATAAGACCATTCACATAATTTTCAAGATTTTCTCTTAGATTGTTTTGACTAATATCACAGATCATTATTACTTACATAAAGCGTTTAACATATTTCTTTTTAGTTTCTCAAGATCTACTGGTGCTATTGATACATTACCAGCTTGATCCATTTTAATAACATCTGTAAATGACACAGGAGATGTTTCAACATTCTCTGTATTCTTTTTTACAGTATCATTATCAGTAGTACTAGCTCCTTTTACCGGAGATGCAACCTGTAATAACTGAGGAATATCCTCATTTTTAATAGTTACCTCATCTCTTTGTGGAGAATATAAAACTACTGAATTTTTGTTTAATCTCCTAACTTTCCATCTAAGATTATCATAAACAATTTCATACTTATTTTTCTTAGCTATTTTAAGAGCTTCTTTGTTAAGATTTTGGTTGAGCTGTTCAGGTGTAGCTGCTTCTGTAACTTCTTCTACAGCCGGTTTAAAGCTTAAAGTAGATATAACTTTACTATTAGCTATTTCTTTTGCTTGCTTTTTTGAACTTTCTCTTTTAATTGTTCTTTTTCCTTTTTGGGTAGGTTCAGATACAACAGCTTGTTCAACACCTGTTTTTGTTTTTGATTTAGATTCTCCATGTAATTCTCCTATTATAATTCTTAAATTAGTAATTGCATTCTTTACTTCTTCTTTGTTTTTGTATTCAGGTTTTTCTGATAAAGTAAGTATCCTATCTAAGGCATCAAAAGCCCATAACTCTGTTTGCAACAACTCTTGAGGAGTCATTTCATTACCAGAATAAAGATTATCCAAACCAGATGCTACAGTTTCTGTAAAGTTTGTAGCATATACTCCTTCTATAACTGTTGTGGTATTATCTAATTTTTTTCTTTCATTTATAACATCCTCTACTACAGAATCTTGTGTTTTATAATCAAGCTTATTTCTTTCTATCTCTACGGCAACAAGTAATCTTTCATTGGTTATTTCCTGTTCAGGTTGATTAGTAGGGCTTAAAGATTCTATATTACCTTTATCATCTGTATTTATTAAATAGTCAACACCATTAACCGTAACAGAATCTTCAGTAATATTTTTTACATCATAAGTTTTTGTTACTACAGTACTTAATAATCCTCTGAATCCAAAATTTTCAGGATTAGCAAATATGTCTGCACCTTCTATTTCATATTCTGCAGCATTTGTTTCAAATATAATTTTATCTGGACTTACTACTTTTATTGTACCAATCATTCCTTGATATTCAACAGATTGATTATCAAGATCTTGAAATTGTTCAGGTAAAGTTTCTCTAGTTTCAGTTACTATAAATTTTGGTTTTGCCTCAGGTGTTATAGTAGCTGCTTGCTCAGGAGTAACAGCCGGAGTAACTTGTTTAGCTGTTATAGGAATATACTTATTAACTATTTCTTGAAACTCAACATTGGTGTTTTTAGGATCAGTAAATAGAGCTTCTATAGAGTTTATATCTCCATTAACAGCAACAGATATCTGTAAAGGTACAATCCTAAGCATATTAGTATCTACTTTGATACCTGTAGCATTTTCTAAAAGGTTCTTGTATAAAGATAACTGTAAAGAGTATTTTTCTTTAGTTTTAAAATCATCATCCTGGGTTCCATATTTACTCCAGTTCTTGCCAGTCTTTATATCATAGATTTTTATTTCACCCTTAGGAGTAATAGCAATTAAGTCCATGGCACCAGCTATCTTGACTTTCTTACCATTTACTACACCTTCTCCAAATAACTTAAGATTTTTTGCTATAATTACATCTTCATTCTTATGAACTTGCTCCATAAGATTATGTAAAGCTTTTCTTAAACTACTAAAAGCCTCAGGAGACATTTCTTCAGGCTTAACCATTTTCCTACCATCAAAGAAATCTCTTACTAGATCATCTATGATTGTTCCTGCAGTGGTAGATTCACTATAAGCTTCTTGATCTAGAAGTTCTTTAAACTTATCATAGTCTAAAGTTTTCATAGCATTGATTATTCTCTTAAGCTTTCCTGGATCAATTCTATCTGAAAGCTTTTGCTTATATCCTATAGATAAACCTTTTGCTTTTTCATACCAAGCTTTTAATGCAGACTCTACACTTTGATTAGAACTTTTACCACCTTCAATAAACTGTTTAGCCAGTTCCATTACAGCAGCTACAGTATCTCTATCCGTAAAGTCCTTAAAAGAAGGAGCACCATATTCTTTCTCAAGAATTTCTTGAGCTAAAGAAGTTACTCTATAATCAGATTTAACACCATCTTTAGTGTAACCTGTTTCATCTTCTGTTAACTCAATATCCTTTGATAAAGATTTTACAGTTCTAATAGCTTGATCTTGTTCAGGAGTTTTAGCTCGCATAGTTTTAACTGCTATCTGATCTTCAACAATCATTAAGTCAGCCTCTAAAGCTGTATTAATTTTAACCTGTTCAAGTAATTTAGCTTTTTCTTCTTTAAGCTGATCTAGTGTAAGATTTCTGTATTTTTCTGGTACTTCAGTTTGCGATTCTTTTAATTGATTAAAGTACTGCTTTTTCCATACTTTAGCTTGAGGAGATTCTAAAACATATCTTTCAAAGTTTAACTTATTTTGTTTTTCATAAGCTTCTTGCTCTTGAGAAGATAAAGCTGCATACTCCTCTTTAGATAAAGGTGTACCATCATCTTTCTTTAATCCATATTTACTATCAGGATTAAACTTGTGATGTTCTAAATAGACACCTTCAAGAACATCTATTAGATCTTTAGGATAAGTTGAGATATCATTCTCATCATATTTTTCTTTTATAGTTTCTTCTGGAGTAGCTGCTTTTTTAAAGATATCTTTATAAGCATCAAGCATTCTCATAGCTTGCTCATACTGAGGGCCTGAGGTTATCTGATTACCATTAGAGTCTAAGAAATATTCTGGTAAAGGTATCTCTGTATTGTTTTGATGAGCCTCCCAAATATCAGCAACAGTATTTTGAGGTATTATAAGTCCTGTATCTTTTATTTTATTTAAAAGAGTTATAACACCGGTTCTTTTTTCAAAATCATCATTATTCATTGCTAAGATATCTTCTCTTGAAGAAAGAAGATCTTTATATGCAGTAAATAATCTTTTTTGAAAGTTTAAGAAACTCTTAGGAGTCATTAAGACATTGATAGATTCAGCCAAACCAGCATTATCATCTCTAAGAAGCATGTGGTCTTTTACCATCTGGTAAGCATTCTCAATATCTTTATTAAATACTACATTGCCATTTTTACCAGCAAGGTGTTTAACATAGTTCATAAAAGCTGTCTTAGATTCTTCTTCAGCTTTTGATTTTTCATCTTCTGTTTTAGCAGCTTTAGCATTTAGTAAACTGTCATAAAACTGACCAAGTCTTTCTAATTTATCTTGTTTATCTTGTTTTATTTTTTTCTGCTCCTTATTATCTTCACTAAGAGTTTTTATCTCATTTCTGAGCATATTAATCTCATTAATAACAGATCCAGAACTTAGAAGAGTCATCATGCCTTGAGCATCTGATCCAGCTAGTTCATTAGATATAGTAGAGAAATTTTTTGCTATATCAGCAATTCTTTGACTGTTTGATTCAAAAGTAGCCTTAGCAAATACTAAATTATATACAGCTTCATCCCAGGCCTTTTTAGCAGAAACTGCTGCTAAGTACTGACCTACGTCATTTCTGTATATAGAAGGATTGTATGGATTAGGATATTTATTAGCGGCATCATTGTAATCTCTTTCAAGAGTTTTAGCTCTGCTGATAATACCATCTATAAGAGGTATTACCTTATCTACATCTTCTTCTTTTACACCATACTTCTCAAAGGCCTCTACAAGTTCTTTACCTTGCAGCTTTGTTTTTTCTTTTAATTCACTCAAAATAATATCTAACTTGCCAGTTCTAATAGCTGTTATTATATGGTGATTTTGTATAGCTTGTCTACTATCTAAAGCTTCTTTCTTTTTACCTACTCTGGCTGCAGTAAACATATCACTAGAAAGTTTACCAGTTCTGATAGCATTCTCTAGATCAGGGGATAAATGCAATAAGGTATCTTGTAATAACTCATTTAGAAATTGTATGTTACCTTTTACTTCTTGACCAGTTCTTTCATCAATATATCCATTACGTTCTCTCTTTCTAGCTTCTTCAAGAGCTTTATAGTTTTCTTTATTTACAGTTGCATTAAGTATTTTACCTACTGTAATACCTGCTCCTCCCATAATAGGTTGAGCAAACAAACTCATAGCAAAACCTCCGGCAAAAGTTTCAGCCCCCTCTGTAGTGAATTGTTCTTTTAATCCTTTCATGAAATGAGGCATGTAACCTTCATATGCTCCGCGAATAGGATCTTTAAATAAAGCAGCTGCATGTTCAGCAGCACCTCTTGATATAGCTTCTTGTAAGTTTTCTTGAACCCCTTCTGCTAGATTAGCTTTAAGATAGTTCATAGCAAAGTCTCCGTAAAACTTAGGCTTAGCTAAAGATTTACTAGCTACTACAGCTTTATCAAAAATATTATCACCAACTTCTCTAAATACTTTATTATCAAATACTTCCTCCTCTATAAGCCTTGTAGTTGATGTACCCATTATTTTATTTAGCGGGGCCATCATTGTAGCATACATAAGTTTATTACTTGTAACAATAGCAGGCAAGTTCCAGAAAGCAACTTGTTTAGCTTTAGCTGTAGCAATTCTATCTATCTCAGCTAGTTTATCTTGATCAGGGTCTTGATTATTGTTAGCCGCTTTGTAATTATCAATAAGATCTTTTGTGATATCAATCTTAGCCATACCACCTTCCATCTTAGCTTCAGATACTGCCCCTTTGAGCATTACTATATCATCAGCAAAAGCTCCAAAGGTTCTTGATATCTTAGCATAATCTGTAGCATAATCTTTAGCCATTAAAGCTGCAACAGTATTATCAAAAGGATTAAGAACATCTCCTGCACCCGCTGCAATTTTCTTAGCTGTTTGACCTACTGTATTCCAAAATGTTCTTGCTTCATTTACACCTGTTATATGATTAATTCCAGAAAGTTTATTAATGTCGGCAGCTTTATCTAAAACATTGGCAGCTTTACCAGTGTTACCAATAATTTTGCTGAAATCAAACATTTTTTTTGCAGCAGCTGAGCCTTTTTCTACCAGAGCAGGAACACCTATGGCACCGGCTGCACCTCCTGTAAGAGCTGTAGCACCTGTAATAACTAAACCTTCAGCTAAGAAATCAGCACCTATACCTATAGTGTATCCTGAATTAAGGAATGTGTTTACAAAAAAAGATCCTACACCATCTTTAGTAGATGAACCAATAGCTGTAGCTCTTGCCATATCTCTAGCTGCATCCATATCAGGAGCTAAAGGATCAGTAAACATTGTTTTCCAAGACTTGATACCAGACATAAAGCCGGCACCTACAAGATTATCCCATTGCTTAGCTGCTCTTACAAACTCATCACCAAGGGTCATGTTCTTATTATACAGAGAATCGTTATCTCTATATGGAGAAAAGCCTAGCTTATTATAAAGATCTCCTGTAGAATAGTATCTTTCAAAGTTAGCATTGTCATAATCTGCACCATAAGTATATGGTTTTAATGCTAAGTAAGGATTAGCTTTAGGTTGATAACCTTTAGCAAAGGCCATATCAGGATCAACATCTACACCATGCCTAGCATTAGGACCTGTGATAGGATTACCTGGAATACTAATACTCTCTATAGGAAGCGGTTTTGCTGGAAGATCTTTTATATAAGGAGTAACATCTGAAAGAGACAGATCAGCCTCCATTAAACTTTTTGTACCTAAAGGATCTAATGGTAATGTTTCTTCTGCCATCTTATTATTGTTTTAATCTTGCTTGTGCTTCTGCAAGCTTTTGAATTTTAATTTGATTATTAATATTTCTAGCATTAAGTCTTGTTATCATTGCATTATAATAATCATCAGCTGAATTAATTCCATGAGTTACAGATTCTTTTCCTTTTACATATATTTTACCAGTTCTCTCATCTACATCTTTAAAAGTAGTTGTAAAAGTAACCATACCGTTTTTAAAAGATGCTGTAATATCTCCAGCATAATCAGAAAATGCATCAACATTTACATAGCTATTATTTACAACAGCTTTTTGAAAAGGAGTATAAGCAGCTCTTTCTACAATCGGACTTTGTACTTTTGATTTATCAAAGAATACAGTGATTCTATTAGCAGCAATTTTACTACCTAAAGTTTCACCAAGAAGTTTACCTTTACCTGAGTTATCTTGTATAACATCTGCAGGAAGGTTTAGAGTAATAGCAGCTTGATCAAGTTGTCCTCCACCAACAGGTGTTACTTCAGCACCATATACAGGTCTTTTAGCATCTGTAATCTTCCAACCCTTATTTACTTCTGTCATGAATTGTCTAACCAATCCTGATAAAACTACCTCTTGATCTAAATCTACAGATTCATATGTATCTTTATTATTTCCTCCAATACCTATTTTGTAAGCTCCTTGATTAAAAGCATTATTTAAAGTGCTCATAACATCAGCATTAAATTGTGCATCAGATCTTTTGGCAGGATCTACAGATCCTTTTACAAGTGTAGCAGCACTAACACCTCCACCTCCAGTTAATCCAACACCAGTTCCTATACTTATCTCTTGACTGTTATATTCAGCAAGATAATCATCTTTTAGTTTTTCCCATGCATCTTCAACATCATCATAATCAGCATCAGGATTATCTTTTAAAAAGGCTGTAGCAAAAGACTTAGTAGGTTGTTTATCATATATTCTAAATATCCCACTTGATTTACTAGGGTCAGTTTTCTTTTTTTCAGAATCATATGCTCCTTTATAAAATAACTCATCAACATATTTATACAAAGGATTACTTCCAGCTTTAGCTTTTAATGTTGTAGCAATCTTTAAGTTATTTTGAACTTGTTTAGCTAATTCACTATTAGCAGCTTGTTGAGCTATTTTTATATTATTTAATAGTAATGCATTTGTTGTAAGTAAATCTTCTCCCCAACCTATACCACCAGTCTTATTATTTTTAAACATGTTTAATGTTTGTTGATAAAGAACACCCACAGATTTGCTTTTAGTAGCTTCATTATTAACCATTATTTGATTAAAGGTTTCTTGATCAGATATATTTTTCCAGTCATTTCCTACAACATCTTTTAACCATTTGGTAGCTGTTACAGAACCATTAGGTGAAAGAGCAGCTTGTTTAGCTCTATCAAATGCTGTATACAAAAAACTTAAAGAACCGGCTCTAGCATTATTAACAGATTTTTCAACCTCTGATTTTGTATATAAGTATGCATCTTCTTTATTAGGAAGTTCTATATTAGTTCCTGCACCAGCCTCTTTATAAGAAGGGGCTTCTCCAAATCCTTGACTATATCCGGCTCCTCCACCTCCATCAGTAGATCCTTGTACTTGCTCTACTAAAGCTTTGTACTCTATTTCTTTAAGCTTTAAATCATGTTGTTTTTCTAGTTCAATTATATTATAATTATGATTAGCAGATGCTAAAGCTAATTGAGACTGATGTCTTAGTTTTATTTCTCTTATAGGATTAGCAACAATTTTTTCTTCACCTACAGCAGATAAAGAATAAGCTAGTTCACTTAAATCATTTTCAAGTAATCCTTGAGCTATAGCACCATCTACTCTTCTTCTAATAGTAGGCATATCTCCAGCATCAGCATTTGCTTTAATAGCATTTATAGAGTTTTCATAACTTTCTTTTTCAGACTGTTTAATATCTCTGTTAGAAAGAGCATTGTCTAAAATCTGCTGTTCTTCTGGAGTTAATGCTGAAGTTTGTGCTTTTGTTTGAAGTTGATTTATCCTTTCATTAAGGCTATTATATTCAAACTTAGTTTTATCAAGTTTCTTTGTTATATCTTTAAGACCGGTTTCAAGAATTTTTGCAGCATACTGTCTTTCTGCTTCTTCTACTGATCCGTATAAAGAAGCATTAGCTCTTGCTGTTGAGTTCCTTTTAACAGAAGCCATTGTTTCATAATTAGCTTGTACTCTAGGATCATCACCAAAGCCTTCTTTAAAAAGACCCCATAAACCTTGTATTTTTGTTCCATCAGGTCTAGTAACAATATAGTCACCATCTAGAACGTCTTTAGTTACTTTATATCCATTATCATGAGCAAACTTTAAAGCATCCTTCTTCCAATCATAATAAGGAGTATAAGTAGGAGCTGATGCATTAAGAGTTTCATCAAGAGACATTTTTCTAAAGTCTTCTCTTTTATATTGAAGATCCATAAGACCTTCATCCCAAGCGATGCCTCCACATTTTTTAGGATCAGTACAGTTCTTTAAAGCTTGATGTTTTTGTACAGCATTATTATAGTTCTTAGTCCACATCATATCATTAATCATGTACTTATCATCATAAAAGCCTTGAAACACATTTAAGGCTTGATCTACATTTTGCTGTAGAGATAAATCCATGCCTGATATTCTTTTAATATCATTATCAATAACTTTAAAAAACTCGTCTCTTCTTTTGATATTATCATCATGAGTCATAGGAGAATACAAAAGACTTCCATACAGTTTACTTATTTGTTTTTTAGCAGCATCATACTTGGTTTGCTTTGCCTGCATGACGTTGCCATAAAAGTTAAGATCTGGTTGGAAAGGTTGTATTTGCGGAATGTAATCTGTTAGACCTTGAATGTATGTTGCCATGATTGATTTTTATACTGTAAATCTATTAAATTTATATTGAATAATAATACACTTATAAAGTTTATCCTTGTCCTTCTGGGTAATTCATACCGCTTCTATAAGCATTTCTTTTTCCATATGGATCGCTTATTGCTCCTTTATTTTTTAACTCAAGATATCTAAGAGCTCTATCAGGGTCTCCTGTCATACCTAAAGCTTGATAATAATCATTATTATCATTAGGTTGTTCAGCTGGTATTTTACTAAAGTCTGGAGCAAAATCTAATATACCACCTCTAGAAGGATCAGTATAATAGTTAGGATACAAAGTATTTAAAGCCTGAGTCTTAGCACGGTTAGTAATAGCATCAATATAAGATTGTCTCAAGTTCTGACGGGCCATATTCTTGGCATTATCAAACTGCTGGTTAACTATAGTGTACTTATCAAATAACTGAGTATCTAAAGCTGCTTTGTTTTGAGAAGCTGTATTCATGATACTAGTTCTTTCTTGATTAAGTTGATTAGCTAACTGAACATTCATATTATTATGCCAAGCTATGATATCCGCAGCATTCTTAGCTGCTTGACCTTGGATAGAAGATGATCTTGCTGATAAAGCTTGTGGTCCAGTAAAGGCCGCTAAGCCTTGTGTCTGGATATTAGCTTGTTCAGCATTAGCGGCTAACTCGCGAGTAGGATCATAGAAAGTGGCATCAGGAAGTCTTACTTCTGGAGTAGCTTGCCACGGAAGATACCTGTTAACACGAGCTAAGTCAGCAGCTGCACCAGATGTTTTTACAATATCTTGTAACCACCAAGGAGCATATTTACCACCTTTAACAGGCACTGGAGAATTTCTTTTAATAACTTGTGGAGGAACAGTAGTATTTTTCTTTTCTTCAGGAGCAATAGTTATTTTAGGGGCAGGAGTTTCTTCAGGAAGTTTTTCTGGTGCAGGTTTCTTCTGCATTAATACATCCCATCTTCTACCAATCATGGCATCAAATTTTCCCTCCTTTGGTCTACCATGTTTTTGATGAAGTTCATCAATAGTATTCTTCCAATCAGGATGAGCTGCTAAATAATCTTGAAACTCCCTATTTTGAGCACCAACGCTTTTTGTTTTAGGCTTAAAGCCGGTACTTCTAGCAAACTCTTGCCATTGTTCTGGAGTATAAGCAGTTGGATTATCTGATCCATAATATGGTCTAATAATAATAGGTATATTACCTTCATCATCAGCCGTAACTGATTCAGTCAGATCTTGAGATCTTTTTTTTGCTTCACCAGGATTAGTTACATAACCTTGTGAATCGTTTACTCTACGGATTCCTACACTCATACGAGGTTTACCCTCTTTCTTTCCTTCAGTAGCTTGTTTGGATTTATGAGCAGCATAAGAATCTTTTTCAGCTTGTGTAGCCTTTCTTTTCACTTGCCATGATTTACCATCATCTGTGGAAACCATTAAATTATCTCCTTCTATTCTATGTTTTTCTTTCATAATTAATCCCAATTATATTGTGTTTCAGTCATAGTTGTATCCGCTGGTGCAACTTTAGTAGTATCAACTTTTGGTTTAGCCGGTTGTAACACACTTGTTGTATCTTGCTTAGCTTGTTTAAGTTGTTCTAGCTCATTTTTTAATTTCTCAATCTGTTCATTCTTTCCACTAAACTCTTCATTAGCTTTTTGATATGAACCATAACTTCCTGCTCGGGCTATACTAGATAAAGCTAAATTTTGAACTACTTCACTTTTTAAAGCTTCTATACCTTTCTTACTAATGTATTTCCCTAACTTAGGTAAATTCTCTGCTAAATATTTACCAGCCTGTTTACCATACTTAATTGTAAATTCAGCAAGATCTTTAGCATAAGGTAAAAATTTTTGAACTCCTTTGTATGCACCTTTAACTCCATATTCTATACCCTTTGGACCTAGATAAGTTAAAGGATCTGAAACAACATCTATAAGTAAAGCTGTTCCCTCATTACCCGGATTTGTTCTTAAATAAGTTATACCAGGTGTTTCAATATTACCTGTTAATGCCGCATTTATACCTTTTTGAGGAGCAGATAATATATTTCCTGCATAGTCAATAATACCCTCTGAATTATAAGGATTAAGTTTACTTACTATTTCTTGCGCAGCTTTACCCCTCTTAGTCGGAACTTCCATAAAAGAATATCCTTTTAATTTAGACACTCTTTCAAGCTCTTTAGGATCAACATTATACGGATCAAAATCATTACTCCAATGTTGTCCAACTCTATCCAAATATCCGGTTGCTCCTTGTTTAGGATCATCAATTGGATTACCCTCAGCAGTTACCCATGACATTTCTCCTTTATAAGGTTTTGATTCAGGAGCCTGTCCTAATGCTCTTTTTGCAGTATCTACTTTCTTATAAGCATCGGTTATACTTGTAGGTAACTCTAGACCTTTAGATCTCAAATCTTGAATTGTGCCAAGAATTCTTCTTTCCATTACATCAAGATCTTTACTAGTTTCTTCTTTAGATTTCTTAGGAGCTGTATTTGGAGAAAGACCACTTTGCGCTTTAGGTAATCCACCATATCTCTTAATAGGAAACTGGTTTATTACTTGAGATCCATATCTTGCTGTACCCATATCAGCATCAGGCTGCTCTGCACCTTCTAATTGCTCTTGTGCTTGATCAGGTAAGAATGTAGCAGGATTCATTTGCATGTTCTCTATATAAGGCATGGCAATAACCGGAATACCTTGAGGGAATCCTTTAATTGATTCCTGAGCTAAAGCAAGCTTAGCTAACTTCTCATTGTAGTTAGCAATCATCATCTCAGCAGTCTTTCTCTGCATGTCGTCAGTATTAGGATCAGCAAGGATCTTACGGAACTTGTTGATATCATATTTCTTAGAGATATCAGCTGGAGTATATCCACCTCTCTTAGGCTTCATACCAAATTGAGCAAGAATATTAGGATCCTTGATCTTCATCTTAGCTGTATCACTAAAGATAAAAGAGTTGTCAGGAAGATCTAAAGGTACTCCACCATTAGTATGTCTTGGTCCAGATATTTTAAAATGAGCTGGTATACCATCTACATTAACGATAGCTGTCTCACCACCTTCAGCTTCAAGATTAGCTTTATCTCTAGGAACAGCTGTTAAGCTATTTCTAACCTCTGTAGGTTTTTGAGAGATCTTACCTGCTTCTAGATGTGCACTCTTATTGAATTGACTGTTACCATTGGTACCATACAATCCTGGATTCATCTTAACCTCTAAGCCTGATTGAGCTTGTCTTAATTCTTGATCTTTTTCATAACTACCGCCCACTGCCATAGTATTAAATCCACCCCACTGAGCATAACCTGGGAATTGTACAGGAACATAATCATCTGATCTAAGTATTCCAGAGTTAATATCATAGTCTCCGCGGTTCTTAGCATTTAAAGGAGTAGTAACAAAAGCATTATCAGCAAGCATTGATGCTTCCATCTTTTTCTTAAACTTCTTATAATTTTTATTTTCTAATCCACTAGAAACAAAGTTAAGTGTAGGGATAGCATATTGTCCAATAGTCTCACGAATACCTTTCCATTTTTTATCAATATCACCTTCTACAGTTATATCTTCATTAGATCTATCTTTAGCAGCATCATACTGAACTTGAGATCCTTGTACATAAGGTGAATCTTCAGTTTGGTTTCTTGTATCAATAGATAAAGCCGGTTTTCCATAAACACCTGCTGCTGTAGGCGTTGGTGCAGATTGTTGTCCAGCAAATGACCATTGATTAGTAGTAGAACCTTTTAAATCAATAGGGTTATTTTGTGTACCAAATAAAGTAGGATAATTGCCTCCCCCATCAAAATAATCTCCACCATAAGCCATAGTATTAAATTGTGAAGACGATGAAATATAACTAGGTGTTAAACCAGGATACTTTTCATTTATCATTTTACCACTAGCATTATAACCTGGACGAATACTTGATGGTAAGTATGGTACTGAAGCTTGAGTAGTTCCTGCTGGAATTGGTCCATAAGGGTTAGCTTGATCATAAGTGGTCTTTGGTCCTATCGCAGATTGTTGTACTGTCTCATGTGTATCCGGTCTTGGTTCTCCTGGCATATACCCTCTCTTACCTGTAAATTTATAATGAATAGACTTTGGTGCCCAACCTGGAGTAGTTCTATCATTCTCTTTACTTCTAAATAAGTTACCTATATTCATAGCTGTTCTTGCTCCTAAGCCCCACTTTGGTGTAATCTCAAGTCCTTCCATTTTAAAATTTTTAGGTAATCCTGCTAGTTTTGCAGCATCTTTTTTACCTATTTGATAATAAGGACTTAAATTTGCAGGAAATAAAGGTAGACCGGTTCTACGGCTTCTTGGTCCAAACTCTTCTGCAAACTGATGAAGAAGCGCTCCATGATCAGGTTGTTGAGCACCTTCAGCATCTTGAGGTAAAAATAAATTTGCAAAAGCAGCTCTATCTTGTGCATGCTGATCTTGATACTGTTGCATTTGCTGGCCATACATATTTTGTAGGGCAAGATTCTGTTGATTCAACATATCATATGAGCCGCCTCCTTGCATATGATATCCACCACATTCATAACATGGAGCTCCACCCATACGGTAAGAGTTTTCCATTTGCATAAAAGCATTCTGAACCTTTTCAGATTCTTCTTGCTGTATATTCTTAAGAACATTGTTCTGAATGTAATTCAGATAAGTATTATTCCTATTATTAAGGAAGTCTTGATTGCCGCCTTGAGATGTAGTATTTCCACCATGAGCCATTCCTGGGAACTGCCCATAATTGAAAGGACTATCATAACCACCATATCCAAATGATGGGTAAGTACCTTCAAGATCTTGAGTCATAGTTCCGCCGGCTTGCTTCTTAAGAGAAGGATATTTATTATAAACTGCAGCTTTAATACCAGAAGGGTTAGGCGCATTGTGTGCTAGCTTTAAAGCTGAGCGGGCATGCTGAATATCTCCAATTGGATAAGATCCTTTAGGGGCTCCTCCAGAAGGACCAGCAAAAGTTTGATTAGGATTATACTTTCCTACATTAGATCCTCCCGGTTTGGTTCTGGCTTTCTTAATGTATTCTTCTGATAAGTTACCACCTTCTTCCATAATTACACCTGCACCAAAAGGAATACCCATTATGTTTGGCATTCCACCATAAGCCATTTGTTGTTGAACTTGTTCCCAAGCTTCACGGGTAGGATAAAGAGAGTAAAACTCTTGTTCTGACATCCCATTTAAAATTTCTTCTTTTGTCATAATACAAATATAATAAATATAATAAAATTAATCCAGATAATCAAGCCAGCCTTTTTGTTGACCTCCGTATTTATTAGGAGATAAGCTTTCATAAGCTTGCTTACTTTTGTAAGGAATCGGTTTATCCAATTGACCCCAGAAGCCACTTTGCATATTCCATTTATTTAATTCATTAAGATCTTTTACTGCTCTAGCTTGATTCCATTCTGGAGTATTATACCATATAGCTTCTTCTCCTACAGGCCTTTTACCAAATTCTGCTTGAGTTTTTAAATCTTTAAGTTGCTTATTAAAACCTGGTACATCTGTGTAACCAGTATTTCTTAAATCGAACAAATCTCCTTTAACATTTCCAGATGGTGATTGAGCAGGATATTTACCTTCATATACCGGAGTAGCCAAAGGTCCATAATACTTAGAATTAGTAATATCTTTAACTGTACCTATACCTTCTATTTTACCTGCAGGCATAGATTTTTTAGAAGCACTGCTAAATTTCTCAGCCATACCTTGTCTTACATTATTAAGAGTTTTGTTTAGCTGTTTGTTAATAGCTTTCTTTGCTGTTTTACCAGCTCCTCTTGCAAAGCTTGCATCTACTACTGTACCTAGAGTATTTAAAGCAGCTATCTTTTCTTCATCTGTAAGAGGTTGGTCAAGGGCGTACATTGCTGCTGCTTTTCCTGTAGTAACTAAGTCTTTGTAAGTCTGTGGGTTAACTGCAGCTTTTCCTATATTATAAATTGATTCAGCATAGTAAGCAGGATTAACCATTTGAGGAGCTATATCTAACGCATTAGTAGGACCTTGACTAAAGTTATCTGGAAGATATTTATGTTGGTAAAGATTAGTAGCAGCTGTAAAAGGATTCATAAGAACTTCCCAAGCCTTACTAGCTATCCCTTGTTTTTCTGTTGCTCTTAACATATCTGGCTCTTTATTAGCTGCAGCTAATTGATTATAATATGCTATTTGTTCTTTCTTAGGTAATTTCTTAAATTCACTTTCAGCTTGTGCTGCAGCAAGTTCTTGCTGGCTTAATATGTAAGGTTTTCTTACTCCTGTAGTTCCTGCATTTTGATATGTATCTAACCATCCACCACCTTCTTTATACTTAGATTTAGGGTCATAGAATCCTTTACCAGAAGAACCAAATAAATCATAGTTTCTTGCAAATATCTTATTTATAGAAGACTGGATATTCTTAGATGTTCCATACTTTCTAGATTTCTTTTTAAGATTATGAGGAGTATAAGATCCACCTCTTTTGTATTCATCATCATAAGTATCTAACCATCCACCTTCTTTAAACTCTCCTTCTTTACTTATAAGTTTATCATCATAAGAATAAGTTTCTCTTCCAATCTCTTTACCACCAGCATCTTTATATATTAAAACTTTACTATAAGGTGTAAACTCCCAGTTTCTTTTAGCATATTTTTTTTCTGGTGCAGGTTTAACTTCTTCTTTCTTTTGCTCAACTTCTTTAACAGGCTCTTGGTATATATACTGATCTTTAATTTCAGGTTCTTCATATACCGGTTTTACAGAAGGTTTTTTATATTGCACAATATCTTCTTGACCCTTCCAGATATTTGGATTTTCTTTTTTATCTATGATTATATGTGAGCCAGATACAGGTGCTATTTTACTACTTATCTCATTTGGAAAACGCTTTAGATACTCTAGTTTTTCAGCTTTATTATAAGGATTTTGTAAAACTTCTTGTATGTTTTTTTTACCTTCATACCAGCCAATAAACTTACTTTTAAAATAGTTATTTTGAATAGCATTAAACATAGACTCAATCTCTTTTGGAGAATGTTTTTTGTAAAGATTTAAACTATCTTCATATGCTTTTTTTGCTTTCTTATATGCAGCTTTATCTGTATAAACTTTAGTACCTCCTGGTTGATACTGATCTAACCAACCTCCCATTTGTTTAGATACAACATCATTATTACTATCAGGTTCAAACTGTGGTACAAAGTCTGCTGGTATAGCAGCTGTACTACTAGGTATATTCTTGTTATATAATCTCTTACCTTCTTTTACCTTTTGAGTTTTACCTTCAAGATAAACAGGGACCATCTTTCTAGTCTCTGGATCCATCCTCCATGCTATTCTATTATTAGTAGAGCTTGGTCTAGAGGTCGGGGAAGCAATAATCTCAGGCTCTCTAGAAACCATATCTGGCATGCCAGTTTGTATCATAGGAAGATAGTCTGGAGTAATAACTTCTTCAGGTTTTTGATATATTACTGGTTGTACTGGTTTTTTAAATCTATAATTTAAAAAGCCTTCACTTGCCCAAAATTCTGTTGGTAAAATACCTGTTCTATTATAAATACTAGATATTTTACTAACATTTCCTTTAGAATTTAATAATAGATCTGTATTTGTATTATATAATTGATTTTTAGGTATCTCTCCACTATAGTTTTTTGTAGCTTTATTTAAGTCTTGCAAGTTTTTTATTTTACCATATGATTGCCCAGGATCTCCATCGTAAAATCTTTTTAATTCAGCTTCTCCAACTCTATACAAATTTAAACTATCACTATAAGCTTTTAATCTAGGATCATTAGGATCTGTTACATATATAGGTTTTACTTCTCCTCTGGTTTGATACTGGTCTAACCATCCTCCTTCTTGCATATGAGTATGAGTCTTGGTATACATACCACCAAAAGGTTTTTTAGGTACATATTGAAGTTGATCTTCTCCAAAGTATCCTTCAGGATTTACTCTTACAGTGTATTGTTCTGCAAGTTCTGGATCTAGTTGACCTTGCATATATTCCATCCAAGCTGTAGGGTGTTTTTTTGATTTTAACCACATTCCTGTTTCAGAATCTACAGAAGGCCAGTGACCAGTTTCATCAGAAGTATATCCTAATTCTAATGCTCTTTGCATGTTATAATCACCACCCTCTTGGTAATGACCCGTTATAGCTGGTAGAGAAGGATCTCCGCCATAAGCTAGTTCAGGAAATCCATCTTTAGCCCACGCATCATATCCTCCATGACCATATTTTAAAAATAATTTTTCTCGGTCATGTTGAGACATATTTACAATATCTTCTCTTTTTTTCTGATTATAATCTGCAGTTTTCTTTCCTAGAGTTTTTTCAGTAGCATAATCAAGAGTATTACCTAAAGCCTTTCCAGAAAAGGGTGCAGCTAAGCCTATTATACCGGTATACATATCAGATTTGTTACCTGTTTTTACACCTGATGCTATATTTTTCCAATCAAGATATGCTTCATAACCTGGAATAAATTGAGAACCTACTCCCCATAAAGTTCTATTTTCTACTTGTTTACCTTTTTGAGCCATAGGATACTCAGTAACATACTGTCCTGGAAACTGATAGTTCATACCTGGATACATCATCTGACCATAACCTAAGTTATCTTCACCATATACAGGATAAGGCACCCCAGACATAGTAATATTACTAGAAGGAATTTTAGTAACTTGCCCAGGGAAGGCCCATTGCCCTCGGGGATCATAAATAACATCATGCTTGTATGGATTAGGTTTCTTAGGAGTATCTCCTGCAGCCTTCATAGCTTCTCTTATTGTTTTACCGTTGCTCATTATCTTGGTGAATAAAGTTCTTTTGTATCAGCAATCATTACTAACATCTTTTTATCTCCAGAGACCTTCTTACATAACCACACAGAAGTTGTATAATGTCTGAACTTTTTTCTCTGAAAAGGATTTTTAGCATAGTTAAGATTGATTGGATTTAATAGTCTAATATAACCATTATCTTCTGTATTCCAAATAGGTCTTTGTGCAAATCCTGGAATAGCCGGATTAAAGAATTCTCCTCTATCATCTGTAACATCCCAGAACTGATTGAAGCGATACTTGTTCTCTTCTTTAGAGAATAAGATCTGAATATCAGTTACACCAATAACAGGATATCCTAAGATTGCTGTAGGATTATCTTTTGGATTAAGGTTCAGTTTTAATAAACCAGAGACCTGTTCTGTGTTATGAATAATTGCTTCATCAAAGTTGTAATCTAAAACATGGAATCTATCATAGCAATTTTTAGCATACTTATATGCTTCCATAATATACTGGATACTTCTTAAGGTATTAACAGTCTGACCAGTGTTCACCATGAACTCTACTTCAAATGGATAATCAATACCGTAGTAGTTACAGTATAGATCACATCTTTGATTATGTATCCAAATACCACGTTTATCTGTAGGATTAACAGTCATGAAAGTATTCTTGCCCGGCATGTTTAATGTTGGATGCCAGTCATGCCAGCCAATCCATCCATCAACTTTAGGATCATAACTTACTGTCCAGGATGCATTATTAAAGAATAATGGATCACCTAATTCTACTTCTAATCCTGTTTCCTCTACGGTAAACTTATTTGTTCCTTCAATATAAATAAGAGTTTCATCTATATCCTTTCTTAAACTGTAATCAACTTTACTGAAGTAGATTAATCCATTCTGATTATCATAAACAGATTGACATCCTACTCCAATAACAGGATTGTCTAGTAAAGAGAAGTTAGGAAAATCTTCTACAATCTTATAAGGAAGATATTGTGCAAACCACCACTTAAGATTTATATTGGATACCTCTTTTATTCCGCCAGCAAGACTGAATACCTTACCTTGATTCTGACTTATCCAATAAATTCCAGCCGGAGTATTAATTACACTTAATCTATTTTGACAACTTGCATACTCGTGAGATGAATCAACATTAACAAGTGATTGCATAGGTTGTGAAAACAATCCACCATCACCAATAGTAAGCTTTGTACCAAGATCTGTTTGAAGCTGATCTAATCCTTGGAATTGAACCGGACTAGCCGCATCAAAGAATATCATGGCACCGCTCTTATTTACAGGCTTAATGCATGTAACTAAGTTTTCAAAATCATAATAGTTGTTAGGTAGGAAAGCCAGCCAGCCATCTTTTAATCCTTCAAATTGTGCAGGTAAAGAATAGATCAATCTCTTAGGCTGATATACAAAACATGTCTCAGCAATGTATGGATCATAGGTTGTAGCCTGCATACTTGCCCAGGATGTATAGTTAAGAAACAACTGAGAGATACTTAATGATTTATCATATTTGTAGTAGTTACCCGATTTAATTATTTTTGTATCAAACAGATCTTTAGTATCACTTCCTGCGTAAGGATCATAGAATCTTTGCTCTTGTAGTTCACCATAATCACGGTAAGCAACATTGATCTCACTCTCTACAAAGAAGTCTCTCACACCTGAGTTAAATAGATAGAACCAACCTTTTTTGTCCATATCAAAAATTCCACCAGCAAAGCCTGTAGAAAAACAAGGTGGTCCATCTAAAGCATAGAAATCACTTGGAGTAATTAGATTGGCTCCCGGAGGCCATGATGGACTTAGAATATTACTAAAAACAGTAGATGTAAAATCATTAGTTTGAAACTGACTAAAGTCTGCCCAATATTTAGGATACGGAACCATCTCATGCTGCTTGTAATTAAACTGTGCACCATCAGGTTGACCATATAACCAATCATAATAGAATAAGAAAGTATTTTTTTCAGTATATCTGTTTACATAAACATCTCCACCAAATAACACCGGCGTAGAATCACCTTTATTTGGAAGTATATTTCCGGTCACAGGATCAAAGGCTACATCAATGTAACAAGGACTAGTAGGTAAAGAAACAATATTGTTTAACTGACCATACTGATTTCTTATTCTTACTTTAAGAGCGCCATACCAAGAAGAACAGATTTGACCCGAAAGCCCATCTACGGTTGAGGTTATACTATTTGTAATTCTTCTATTACATAAGTCTTGAATTTTAGTTGAAGGAGGTGTTAATTGACTATTTGTGTATCGAGTTCTATCATCTATAATAGGGTCTATAATAGTAGTAGTTGTATTAATAGCTACAGTTCTTTGTCTGTAAAGATTATTGATTTTATAGGTTGTATCATACTGTAATATCTCAGGATTAATATACTGTTGATTTTTAAGTTCTGTCCTAAATGTCATATTAACTGGTCTAAGATTCAAAGTATCATAAAAACCATGAGAATGATATCTTACTGCAAAGTCTCTGTACTTAACAATAGCTCTTATTAATCTTATAATTGAATCAGCTCCATCTGTTAAATAATTAAAGAATGTAGGTGCTGCAGAAAGTATACCCAAAGGACCAGTTCTATCTAAAGCTCCATCTGTTTGTTGAATCTCTGTAGTTGAAAAACCATAAGCTCCGTTAGATGGTACAGCAACTGTTGTATCTGAAGTACTTTGTAAAGCAGAAGTAGCAGGATCTACCGTAGGCACTCCTAAAGTAGCTTGAGCTAAATTTGAAGCAAAAACTAATCCTTGATATCCTGCAAAAATAGGTGCTAAAAGCGCAGGTAAACCTTGAATAGCAGTAAAGAATAAAGGATCCGGTCCTGAAAAAGATGTTAGTGCTGGTACAGGTATAGGAGGCGAATTAGTTGTTGTCTCGTTTATTCCTGTAAGAATGGCTAGTGGTGGGAAAGGAATTGTTGTTGTTATAGTATTAGGTCCTGAACCAGGAGATATATTTGTATCTATAGCTTGTGTAACATATGGAGCTTGACTATGAGTTCCTGCGTTGGTATTTGTAACACTATATGTTTCTCTGTGAGAAAAACCTCTATATTCTGGTAATTTTTTATTAACTCTTCTTTCACCATTCTGATTAAGAACAGCTATACCTATCCCAGCAATAGCAGCAACAACAAATGCAAAATCTGAAATTAATTTTTCTTGTGGATGCTTTTCTGATAGATCAAACTTACCTTCAACTTTGCCCCAAGCATTACCATATATTCTGAATTCTTTGGCTGCTAAGAAAGGATTGTTGAAGTTAGTCTCTGGAGAATGAAAGGTAAAATAGTCTCTCTTAAAATCAGATCCAGGTTGAGGATTAAAATTAGTAACTCCGCCAGGACCAGGAAGAATACAAGCTGTAGTCTTTGTTCTAGTAGTACTTAAAAAAGGATCATCTCTTAAATCATTGTAAGGATAATTAGGATATAATGATTTCTTACCTCCTGATTCAGGAATCTCATATTCATGAAGATTATTAATGATTCCTTTAGCAATAATTGTTTTATTACCATTTCTAGATCCTCTTAAAATTCTATAACCGGTAATGCCAGGAATAAGTTTTCCATTATTATCTCTAGGCGCCTTGATATTCTCAAACTTAACACCCATGATTCTTATTGCTGTACCACCTATATTATTTAAAGTAGCATTAGTTCCGACAGTATCTTCAGGAAATTTGTGATGTCTTATTGGAGTACCACAAAGATCATAATTGGGAAATGTTGTATTAGCATAAGGTAAACTTGTTATGGCAGACCAAGGATGTGCACTAGAGTTCCATATCTGAGGTTTTTTATCAGGGTAGAATTCAGTAGATTCCCAATATCCCATAAGACCTTCAGCAACAATTGTTCCTCCATCTCCATTAGGGATGGATACAGCTGTATAGGTAGCTGTATTATATACTTGCCAATATTCAGTTTCCCCAGCAAATACATTTCCTCCAGGAGCTACCGGATTCTTATCAGGTAAAATACTTACAGGAGGTCTTCCCGGAATATGATATTCAGCAGACTTATCTCCTGTATCATAGATCCATTGTATAAAGAAAGGATAAACTTCATCGCGCATGTAACCTGTTTGATTATTACCCTTATGATAATAATCAGCAGGATATTGTACAGCTTGCCATTTAGCCGTAATTTGATTAGCTAAAGGTTGATAATTAAAATCTTGTTTTGATGTAGGTCCTACTCTTATAAGATAGCTTCCTACATTGTACATTGCATCTGACTTATTTACTATAGGAGTCATTATAGGTAACTGCTCTATAGGAATAGCCGGCCACGTATTGAATATAGTATCAAAGCTGAATAAGGTTTGTCTTGAAGAATAAACACCGGCCTGTCTCACAACAGTCTGAGCATTAACTACACTTCCTAAACCAATGATTATTTCATCATAATCAGGATCTATACTATCAATAAATACATCTAATGATGTAGCTGAGTTATCATGATCAAATAATCCTTGAACATTAGACACATACCAGTCACCGATCTTCTGACCTTTAATAGCATAAGCCATTGCAACAAAGTATGATCCATTTAAAAGATTTCCTCCGGAAATACCTTTCTCCACTCTTGGACAAATAGGATCAATAAACAAAGCAAGTCTTAGTTTATCACAATCTAAAGCAGAAGTATTATCACAAATAATACATCCTCCCGGAGCCGGCCCATTTGAATCAGTACAAGTCTGAATATAAGGAATAGGTGTATTAGGATTAGTTGTTCCGGGAGCTGCGGGAGGTGGTAAAAAAGGATAATTGTTTACCGGATTGTCTACATCAATCTCAAGAGTTCTTGAAGGATTCAAACCATCATCCCAGTAAAGTTTATAAGTACAGGTACTTGTTTGACGAGATACGCCTATGATCAATTTATCAACTTGAAAATTTAAGCAAGCATCATTTACTATAAGTACATAAGCAGCTTTAGAAGTTCCGCAATTACTCTCTGTAAATAGGCCAATTTCTGAATTGGTTCCATCTGTAGAGTAAACAGCCCATTTATCTTCTACAATATGAATAAATCCAATAATAGTGTAAGGAGCTGTTACACAAAAAAGATTTGCAGGCTCATTACCCAGCTTTCCTAAATCACCGGTTACTGAATTGTTAATAGCATTTCTAGCCTTGGTCCACTGATTAGGTGGCAAGTGAAAGTCATTGACATCGCGGTTTAAGGACTTATCAAATGTCCTTGAGTCTTGACTGCTGGTATTTTGTGATTGTTCTTCTGCCATTAGTATCTGTTCATTTGTCCATTAACATTAGTAGGATAAGTTAAAGGAGGAATTCCACCACCCTGGTACCACGGATATGATTTAAACATTTCATAGTACTTACCATATTGAGCTCTACGGTTTTGCCACCACATTTCTTTCATCTCAGCAAAGTTAGGAGTATTAACAAGAGTTAGAGCAGCATTTCTTGCTACGCGTAATCTTTGTTCTACTATATTAAGTTTCTGGCCAACCGGCTCATCATTCATAATTAAGTTCTCAAGAATTCTTTGCTTAATGGCATATTCATAATAGTCATTGATCATATCATGATCCGGAACTAATAAGTTTCCGTCTTCATCTTCTAATAGACCTTGGTAACTAATATAAATGTTAGCTGTCTCCATATTAGTATACAGGAAATCACCTTGGATCCATGCATTCTGCGGAGACTTAACATACAAGTTAGGACAGTCACAAGCAATTGTTTGATTGTTATTGATAAGTTTTAGAGGCCACAATCTTTTAAAAGTTCTTGTTTGTCCTTTAACTATTTGAACTAGCTCATACACATCACCTTTACAATTCAATTGTAACTTAGGTTTTACACAATAACTTTGATCTTCTGGTAATGGGGGACAGTTAGAAGGATCGCGTTGGCACTGGCAGGTGTTACAAGGAACTCCACAGCTTTGACAATTCACAGTACCATCTGTACATGAGCTTATTACAGCCGGTGTTTGATAGTATGGAGGAATTATTTTTACTTCTTGTATATCAGTTCCCTGACTGTAAGGAGTAAATACACTAACATGATCACAAACTAATGCATAGTTTAAAACATAAAAGTCATTAGGTAATCTAACACTTCCTTTTTTTACTTCAAGAACAGCTTCTTTAGTCATCAATATTCTGAGACCAAGATCATAACTTAATCTTTTAGCAACCTTAATCAATTGTTGAGGTTCAATATAATTGGTTAGATCATATTGGGTAAAATCAATTCTCACAGCATCTAATAGCTGATCGAATGTTCTATAGCGGAGGGTGTAATTATATCCCATTGTGTTTAAGTATTTTATTGCAAAAATAAACTAATTCATCAATATTCATATCTAGCTTCATTTTATTAACTATAGAACAAACTAGTTGTATATTATTCTTTGTATAGCCCTTATTAGAATTTACTCTATCAATACTTACATTAGTTTTACTATGTCCGTTGAACAATATATGAGTCATAGAAATACCTGATACAGCACACTTTCCTTCTTGTTTCTTCCATAATTCTAATAAATATTGAAGATCAAAATCTAGAATTGTATCATACTTTACTCTCTTCTTTTTTGTTCTAGTTTTTAGATCTATTAATCTTTGATTTAATAGCTTTTCAAGATTATCCTCAGGAGATCTTCTCAAATGATAACTTTTCTTTCTACATTCCTTACAGTGACTATTAAATCCATCTGATAAAAAATTAGATACATGAAAGAACTCTTCTGTTAAAGGTAATTCCTTCTTACATCTACAACAAACTTTTGTATCTACTAATAACTCTAACTCTTTCATGGTATTATGATCTTAATGGTGATTGTTTGTCATCCTGATTTTCAGTAGGTGTTTGAATCATGAAACCAAGATCTTTTAATACTTGTGATTCTACTTCCGCATATAAGAAATCCGGGATAGTTAATCTATCATCCTGACGCGGTTTACAAACATCACCATCACAGTGAAACTTAGCAGTAGATTCTGTAAATATACCATCAATCTTTACTGCGTCCCATTCAATATTAGGAAAATATAAATGTTGTTCTAAATACCAATAGTATGAAGTTTTATTATATTTAAAAGTAGGTTGACCAGTCATAAGTGAATAAGTACTAGGACTGGTGTTAGTTAAAATTATAGATCCATCTAGAGATGTTACTGATCTGATAAGCGGGCCTTCAGCTCCTTCTAATGGTTCTGGTATATGCTCTTTAGTTCTCATAATTGTACAGTTAGTTTTAATACCTGCACACTGAGCTTCTATCTTACTTACCTCAATAAGATCTACTACAGGAAGTACTTCAAATAAACTTTGAATACGCATAAGCTTGTTTTCATTATCAAGCTTTCTGATAGCTAGGTTAGCATACTTAATGATAAGACTGTATAAAAATCTATCAGTAAGGAATGCATCTTCCTTAACTCCTTTTACTGTGTTCCTCACACGGGATACTGTTTCACCAATAGTTGTCATTGTGTTTAAGTTAAATCAAATTCATTATAAGAGCTTGGTACTTCATACTTTTCTGTATAATTTCTGAAATAGTTATTCTTCATTATTCTATTAATATATTTAGATATACTCCGGCCACTTTCTACTTCAACATAAATTTTCCAATTAGCTCTATACACTTCAGGTACAGATCTCTTAAATTCTCTTGTTGCAGTAAAACTCCACATCTCTCTATTACGAAACTTATACTTAGTACTAAAGTTTGTGTAAAAGATCTTAGCTAACTTATTATCTGATTCAAAATTAAGATGCTTCTTTTTAATACCTTCTTCAATTAGAACTTTAAAGTCTATAGAAGGCTTCTTCGCAGACGCGCATGTACCTAAGAAAATATAGCCCAATCCCTTAGGAAGTTCTACACCATCTCTATTATTTAAGCTATGGTTCCAAAGCTTACCATGAAATACTTCTAGAATATCCATAGCTTGATCATTAGTAAGATCTTTATACTGAGGATATTCTTTCTTAAACTCTTCTAGAAATTTATGACTATATTCTTTGGCCTGACTATTTTTAATTCTGCAAATTATTTTGTGTACATCAGCACGACATCTAGGAGCAGTTAGATCTGGCTTTTTAATATTTTTACTTGTACTCATATACATATAAATATAATCAATATTTGCAAATATAGCAAAAACCCCAGTATAATTTAACCGGGGCTCTCACTTATTAGTCATGTTGAAACCAACAAATCATGACTTAATTTTTTATGGGCAAGCACCTATAGTATTTACAACACCCGTAGCTTCTACAGATAACTGTAATGAAACAGATCCTGTAACGGCACAGAATGGTGGAACTACAACAGGGACATTACCAGTAAAGTCTATACGTTTTAACTCTCTTGTATTACAATCAATATAATACATAGCTGAACCGTCTAAAAGACATCCTGGACAAGCCGGTGTAATGGTTACTGTATATTGTGTACAATCATAACAACAACCATCAAAAAGTGTCATTTCATAACCAGCAGGAAGATTAGGGATAATGCTAGCAGAACAAAGAAGTATAGCACTTTCACAATAAAGTACCACATCAGGACGAGCTGTACCATTACAATTTAACTGCATATCAACAGTTGGAATAACAGGTCCTAACTGTGGAGGGTTCAAACAAGGTTCTGAAGGATCATATCTTAATTGATATAACTTACAAGCTGGATTAGGTGTAAAAGTTGTTGTCCAAGGCACTTGACCTGTAGAAGATCCTTCAGGATTACAAGTAGCTTGAATATACCCTTCAAAACAAACTGGATCACAACTTTCTGGATTAACCATAACTGAAATTACGGCACTGCATACATTTCCACCTCCTACACAATTTATAATGTTTGTGCACACATATTGACCTACTCCACACTGTCTCCAACAGATTCGGTGAGGTCCAGCATATTCAGCGGTGAAATTTACAGTAATTGTTCCTGGTGTTAGCATAATTGTTTATTTAAGATTAACATGGTTTATAACATAAGCATCCGCTTTGAGCTGCAGTGATATAAGTTGTATAAGCTTGTACACTGGCAATAATAGTTCCCTCTGGACGGCATTGTACAACAAATCCTCTTGTTAAAAGAGCAACTACAATGTTTGCTTTATCTGCATCGGTGATACCGGTTAAAGTATCTAAAAAGTCAGTAAGTATACAAAGTTCAGTAGTGTCATTTATTGTAGATTCTTCTACAATACCTGCACCCTGATACACTGTATTTACAGCTGTTCCTAATTCAAGTTTAAGCTTCTGACTACACTCACTGAAGTTTGTTCCACAACAGTTAGTTACAGGAGGTAACGCTGCAAAAGCTGTAGCTAATGAAGGACTTCCTGGGTTTAATGTCAAGGCCATAGCTGTTAATGAAGCATCTACTTCAGTACAACATACAGGAAGACAGTTAGGAGAATCATAAAACTGATTGTAATAAGCAGCATATACCGGGGCAGAAGCCAAGACATATCTCTTTGTTTGAGTACAATCAGGACAGCAGAAGTTACAGTTAGTGATTAATTCACCCTCAGTCAAGTAATCATTAAGATCTTGAATGAAAGTTGTAACATTAAATGCACCAGTCTGTAATCTTTTTACATAATCTAACATGTAGCTTAGAGGATTTACACAAGCTAAAGCTACTGTTGAAAAATTAAATATTGGACAATTAGATGCTGCACCACCTGAATTCTTAGGCACTACTTTCCAATAATAAGTTGTATTAGGAAGTAATGGATAAGGACTGGTATAAGAAGTCATTATCTGACCCGCTGATACCAAAGGAGGATTAGTAGAACTAGTTCCGAAGTAAACATCATAAGATGTGGCACCCGGTACAATGTTCCAAGTTAATGTTTGATTATTAGGGATTCCTGTTGAGGCATTTGCCGGCACAACAAGACTAACACACTGAATACAGAAGAAAGGTGTAAGCTTAGTATTTAAAGAGAGAATTACTTCTTCTACTGAATTACCAGTTTCTGCTCCTATGCACGGTAAGTTATCTCCAGTATAGATAACACATTTGCTATCAAATGTCTCATTACATGGTGAAGGCTGTGGACAAGGAGGAAGATCTGAAGGACAATAGTTAGGAGTGGTCATACCATGAGGTACACACCCACAATCCTCACAACTTCCGCATTTTGAACAATTACTCATTTTGTTTCTTTATTAAAGGGTTGTAACATTAGTAAATTCACATGTTTTTTCAGAATCGGTTGTATTAATCTTAACACGAAGCTGATAAGTTGTAGCAGGAGTTAATGCATTAAAGCGGCCTGTATAAGTATTAACACCATTAGATATAAATGCCTGAGTACTTAAAGGAGTTACTGAGCCTAAAGCATATATCTCAAGAGTATAAACTTTTGAAGAAGCATCTGAAATAAAGCTAAATCCTATAAAATCAGCAGCTGGCGTATAAGATACAGTAGGACAAACTAACACATTTACCACGGTATAAGATATATAAGATGCACATATTGAATTATTATTTCTACTAGTAAAGCTAGGATTAGCTTGAATAAGTAGATTGTCAGTAAGAATCAATCGTGTACCATTAAGATCTATAACATATCCTGTAGGAGAATTAATTGTACTAAATATATCAATAGAATATGTAACAGTGGTTCCATGGCTATCAGAGATAGTCACCGAAGTAGCTTGATTATTGGTATTAAAGAAAGTACCGGCTGGTAAAGTTCCTGTAAAATAAAATGTCAATTGTGTACTACTCAATACAGCAGTAAGATTTAATGAAATTGTAGAACAATCTGTAGGTAAATAATTGTCTGTTATATTCTTTATAGCAGCTCTCATATCTCCAAGAATCAATAAAACATTACCAAAAAGCTCAGCCATATTTGCTGGTGTAATTGTATACCCCGGAAGATTAGATATCTTATTACCAGGAACAGCTAAAGAATTAAGATCATTAATTGACGGATCCATCTTTTGCATATTCAGGTAAATGGTATTAGGATTTCCTACTGCATTTTGAAGAGCTATAAACTGTTGTTCAGTAGCTGCAACAACTAACTCAATAGATGTTGCTTCTCTAGGTAAAACTCCTTGTGGTATAATTGTTGGTAAAACTAATACAGGATCAGGTTCCTTCTCCATAGCAGAGATTCTTTCTTCATGATCCTGTAAAGATTTTTGTACAATACTAACCGAATTAACTACTTCAGATACTCTATTTCCTATAGCCTGAGCATAGTCACTAACTTTAAGCATAGTAACATCGTCTCCTGTAGGACCTTTAAATTGAAAGATCTTTGCTATCGGGACATAAGTATCTCCGTTATTTCCGCTAGATGAAGAAGTAACTGGAGGAGTAGAACACGGATTACAAGAATCTCCACAATTTGTACATTCTTGTAGGGCACATACTTTGTTTATAAGTATGTTGATAAAATCTTTAAAGTTCTGAGGCTGACAAACACCTGTTGAAAAACATTTAAGATCATAATTCTTAAGATCAAATGTATCCATCAGGTTACATAATTCAAGAGCCAGTTTGTATACAACCTCAGTAATGGAATCTCCTTTACAAAGATTGATACACTCAATATCTGGGCCCTGCCATACCACACAGTTGGAAGACATATTTGAGCAGCCAGTTTTATCTATATTCAGAGGTTTCATATCTTCTTTATTATTAAATATACTTAATTTTTATCACTTTAGCAAATATTTAAGGTCTTTGACAAATTCCATTTATACAAGGGAAAGGTGTAGATGCCACAACTACTGAACAGAAAGCTCCACCACCTTGAGTAGGAGGTACTTGCGAACAGATATAGTGATCTCCATCAGGGTAGTTTTGTAAAACAGGAGCTCCTCCACATGGAGTATAACTTACTATACAACCAGTACCGTCTGTAGAACTAACAACAACCAAGTAACAAATACAAGGAGTTGGAGGAGTACATACGCCATTTACACAATTGTAAGGTGTAGCAGTAATTGTACCACCTGGAGGACAACCTTGGAATCTAATTGGAACTGTTTGAGCACATACATAAGTAGGTGTATTTGCAGGAACAACTGTATTCACATTAACCCCACTGCAATTCGTATAACTGTATTCACAAGGAGTAGGAGAAATTATTTCATAACAAGTACAAACAGGAGGTACACAAGCACCATTTACACAAGGACCTAAGTTTTCAATAATTAAATCTCGAGAAACTGTAGGTGCATAATATCCACAACTTGATATACTTTGACCGGCTGGTACAAATGCGCTTACATAAAGTCCGGTAGATGTACAAGAATCAAATAAAGCAGTACCATCAGGAGAGCCTATAATAGGATTAGTAACTTTCCAACAATAACATGTTGGAGGATTACATGGACCAGCTGCATCACAATCGCCATTAAGAACTATAGTAGCACTACTTGACTGAGGATAAATTGCAGGAGGAGTTGTAGCACAAACATTAATAGGTGTAAGATTATCAATTACAACTGTATGGATATCACAACAACAATCTATGTATACCATTTGTATAGGTTGCTCAAGAGGTGTTATTGTGTAACAATTACAATCTGCAATTGCAGGACTATATGTAATTTCTACATCAACAAGTTCAGGATTTGGACAAGGTAATTCTGTAACTACAGATACAATATTAGGTGTAGCACAGAATGGTAATAATGCAAATACTGCATCAATTAAGCATGGTGCAGGACAATCACACAATGTAGACTTACACATTTTTGGATCCTTAAGAATATCAAGGTCCATAAGTTGTTTTCTAATATCCCACATCATGAGATCTTCTTCACAACACATGGTTATACCGTAGCGCTTCACAAGCATTGCATTGTAAACCTGCTCTGCAAAACTACAGTTAATCTTCTCAATATAATTTGTTGTATAACAACTATTAGGGCTATTATATCCTGGTTTGATCTTTCTTAGATCTAAATCATAAGGAACAGGAGGCGGAGGAGGAGGAGGTAAACAAGCTTCACAATCTTCAAATTCAATTACATCTCCCCCAAAAATAGTATTACCAGTACAACTTTGAGCAACCGATACTTGCCAACATGTATCACCACAACCTGTTATTTTAATAACTTTTCCAACATAATCAGCAAGATCATTACATACAGTAAAAGGACCGATAGCATTTTGGCAATCTGTTAATACATAACATATAAGTAAACAATCTTCACAACAATCAAAAGCTGTTGGTGAAATTAAAGCTGGAAAACTTACACCTACTTCATAGTCTATTTGCTCAACAGTTATACAATAACAACCATTAGGCCATGGACCAGGAACAGTAAAACAAGCTTTATAACTACCCGTTAAAAAAGCTGAAAGATCAGTATTTGTAATTACAGGATCTTGTATACCAGCACAATCAGTTACTCGGAAAGTGTCGGGACAATCAGTATAAGGAATAGTTTCTATCAAAGAACAACTAGGTACTCCGCAGTTATTATACGTATAACCAGTAGGACATGAATAACCAGAATTCTGACCTGTATCAAAAAGACTACTATCAGTTCTTTTTGGGAAAGTGCTAAATATAGTAACTGCTTGAAGAGCAGGTGCTGCCGCAATTGCACTTACAGTTGCTACACTAGCCTGATATATCTCAGCTCCAAAAGCAGCTGTTCCTCCGGTATTTCTACCTTCAACAACTATCACATGGGTACCGGCTTGAATGTTTAATTCAAACACATGCCAGAAGTTATAATCAAAAGATCCAATGGTTGCTTCAGCAACTATTACACCATCTAATTTTATTCTGATATGATCATCACCTCCAATACCTATAGAATAAATAGTAGCTTGAGTATTAACAATACATTTAGCAAAACCTATCCATTCATTTAATGGAGCAGGAGCATTAGTAGTCCAAACACCAACCGTGTTTAATCTAGATCCTGTAGGACCACCCCACACACCAATTGCACTAGATGTAAAAAATACATTAGTAGAAGAAGCATCAACAAATCTATCAGGACCTGTTACTGCTGTTAAAGGATAAGGTAGAGAAGATGCTCCAGGATAAAATCTTGTACCTGAAGATCCATAAGTATTACTTACACTACCTGCTGTGGCAGTATAAGTTTTTTCACTTCTAACTGCAGGAACACTAGTAATTTTTTGACATCTGTTATCTACTTTAATATAACCAGGAGGACAGAAGCAAGAATTACATTCATCGCAATCAATAAATCTTGCATTAGCATTATCAAGAGTAATTGATCCACTGCATGTTTGAGCAAGTTCTACATCATAGCATTTGCAAACATCATTTGAATCACATATCTTAACAGTTGATCCTACATAAATACTAAGATCATTATTTACTACAATTGAAGGAGCCACTGAAGGCGCACACTCTGTTAATAAATAACACTTAGGTAAACAGTCATTACAAGTAGGAAATGCTGTATAACTTAAAGCAGTTGTCCAATTTACAGAACCATTGCAATTAGGACCATTATTTAGCGAGACTGTCCAACATCCGGATAAACAACCGGTAGGACCAGTAAAGCAAGGATTATTTAAAGTCTGACCTACTAAGGTAGAGATGTTGGGTAGAGTTGCATTAGGGACTGTATATTCAACAAGTACTTCCTGGAATGTCACACAATTAGTAAGTTTATAACATACAGCATTACAAGCTTGACAAGTAGGAGAAATATTATATACATAAACAGATGACTGATTTCCATTACATTGTACAGTCTGTATTTCCCAACAACCTGTTGTACATTGAGTATTATTTGGACCAAGACATACTTGACCAATTACTTGTCCAACTAAAGGAGCAAGATCTACACCATTAAGAGTAGGACCATTTATAGTAAGATAAGGTACTCGTGTAATACAATCTATTAATCTATAACAAACACAAGGAGGACATGGTTGACAACCAGTACTTACTGTAACCGGCTGAGGTACTAAACAAGTTCCAGTGTTAACACTTACAAAAAAGCAAGGGCCAGCACATCCACCATGTTGATTCAGATGAACTAAATTACCTACGTGAGCAGCTAAGTTACTTGTTGTATTAAAAGGAGGGATAACTCCGGTACAATCTCTAAGACTATAACAAGGACAACTACAAGGTTGAGGATTGTCAAAAGGAACTGTTCCCACACAATTTTGTGAAACAGCTACATAGAAACATTGACCTGGATATATTGCATTTGTAACATAACCCCCTATAAAAGGAAGTAAATTAGCATTAGTATATAATACAGTTAATCCATCACAGGATGTTAGTGAATAACAAGGTGTTGGAGCAGTTAAACAAGCAGGACAAGTATTATATATAACAACACTTGTTACTGAGAAAGCACCTGGCACACACGGAGGCGCAGAACTACCAAGAACTTCCCAACAGTTCAGGAGATAACCTGGCCCTGTTATAGCGGGTGTAGGTTTGATAAAATCACCCGCAGCTAATACTGCAGTAGTGTCAATGGTTTCTATTACATTAGAATCTTGACAACTTCGTATTTCATAACATGCCATTTCTCAATTAATTATTTTTTAGGAGCAGTGTAAAAAACATTTACATTACTAGGTGCGGTGTTACCGGGAGAACTTAGTTTAGCTTGTTTAAGGCTTGCTTCATAATTAGTAATACAAGCACCACATACGGCTCTTCCATCACTAGCTGTTCTCTTTTGACATCCACAACTTAACGCTGATCCACAGTTTGTACATTTCATATTTGTTGGTTTTTATTGGTTTAGCAAGTTTTACAATTAGTATTACAAGTTAGTTTATTCAACTGGCTAACCGCGTACTTGTAAAGCTCCATTCCTCTTTTAGGATCATGGCAATCTTCTACATAAGCTTTAGCAGCTTGTAACTGTTGTTGGATAATTCTTAATTTATTAAGCTTTTCCTCTTGAGGTTCTGATGGTGCACATGCACCTAAGTTCATTTCACAATACACATTTCTTATACCATTCAAGGCACATGTGATCCTTAGATGATTGTATTCTACATACACAAGATCTTTTGGTTCAACACTATATTTAACAATGTATATACCATCCGGTATATCATAGAAAGTAGTGCCACAATCAGCAGACTGTAAACCTAAGTCACAAGCTGTAAGATTAACATTAAAGCCTGGATTAATTTTAGGAGGAGAAAGATTTATAGGGTGAATAAACCCGGGAACTGTTATTTGTAATAAAGGACAAGTTACCTCTACACTTGGGGCATAGATACTTGTGTCCACTATTCTTAATATGCATTTATTGAGTGTGTCTGGAATATCCAAACTTAACACATGTCTAGCCATGGTGATACAAATATAAAGAAAAAAAGGAGAGGAGATAAACTCTCACTCTCCCTTTTAATCTTGAGTTAATAAATATTATACGTTAGGTATTACAGTACAAAGTGTACAACCAAAGTTTTCAAAAGGAACACAGTTTGCACAAGATCCTAACCAGTTAGTTAAGAATTGGTTTAAAGCTGCATTACCTACTGGAACTAATGGATTAGCTTCAGAGATGATGATCTCATTCATATAGCGGTCATTATCAAATGTACTAGTTGGGTTGTTCCAACGTGGTACAGAATGTAAGATATAGTAGCGGCTATATAATGCATTACGGTTAATAGCCGTAGTCATGTCATAACCTTGAGTAATCTCACGGATACGAAGATCATTATTTGCAAAGAAGTTTTGTAAGTAAGACTCAGCCTTGATTAAGTCACGAACAACTTGCTCACCAAAGCCCATACCTTGGATACCTAAACAGTCATTGTATACACAAACACCCTCGAATACACAAGGATCTCCAGTATAATCAACCATTGAAGCATAGATCTTAACCGGCTCTTTCTCAAAGAAGTCAGTTACTTGGAAAGTACAGTCACCAAACTTAGTTTCAACATAAGCTCCGAATAAACGAAGACCTGCTTCACAAGTATTAGGTAATGCTGAAGTCCAAGCAATAGCTTGAGGAGAAGCTGGATAGTTAGTCCACCACTGAGCTGAAGTTACAGCAGCACCGGTAATAGGATCTACAGTAGTTCCTGGAGCATACCAAGCAACTTGAGTGTAGTCAAACACTACTGGTAAAATGAATGGTTTTAAGTAATTGTTAGTAGTTACTTTTTCCGCCCACTGAATATATACAGTTGTAGGGTCTACTGCAGTTGGAGTAGGACCAGCACAACATCCTGTATAAGCATCAAGAGTTTGGTAAGCATTGTGGTTCAATGCACGTAATGCAGGAGAACCTTTAACATCAATGCGTAAGTAGTATGTCTCACCACACAAGAACTGGAAACAGCAGTTAGACTGTACTGTACCACCTTGGAAGTTTTCAGCTGGAAGAGCTGGAATAATTGTTTGAGGAGTTGTTCCTACAGATACTACTGCTTGTTGAGGAACACATGGTTGTACCCAATATGCTTTTTGTACATATTTAGGGTTGATCATTTTAGACTTGTTAGTCTCTTTATAACCACCATGAAAAGGTCCAATCTTGTCATTCTGCAATACAGAAGAACTAGCCAAGATTAATGGACAGCAGTTATAATTAAGTAAAGTTGGGTTGATTGACAACCAAGTGTTTGGATCAAAGAATCCAAAATAACCAGTTGTTAATTTTGATAATTCAACAGAAGGTACATTAGGAGTCGTAATAAATCCACCAACTGAATGAGGATTAGTAGGTCCTGCTACACCTGCACTGCGGGTTGCTCCTGTTCCTAAGAACATCTTGGTGTACGCGTGATTAAAATAAGCCATTGTTTTTTTGTTTTTAGTTTATAAATAAATAATAAATAATAATTAAATATAGTACATTTTTTTCTCTTTTGCAAATATAATTAAAATTATTTTAAAAAAAGTAATTTATATTTAGCAGAATTGAGACTATCTTTTACATTATCCAGAGAATTAACAATTTCACTGTAAGGCATTTTAGCCTGTAAACCACAGATCATATCACATACTTCACGGATATAAGCTAAAGCTTCTGGAACACTGTTTAATACTTTTGGTGCTAAATCTTTGTAGGTCAGCAGCTTTTCCGCTGCACCTTGATACCCTTCAGCTAAGGTATCCGCATGATCAGGTAATGCATCATAAAGCTCATTCAAAGCTTTGTGAGAAGCATAAGATCCGGTACCAGTTACCTTGAGATGTAATTTATGCATAGAGGTTGCCATGTTCATCAATTCAGAAACACATGCAGCAACCATAGTATCTACAGATCCGGATTCTCTTTGAACTCCGGGCTTATTGCTATACTCTTTGTTTAATCTTTTTATACCTTCCATTAGTTATTTTGTTCTGTTGACTGGGTCATTCTTTGGAACTGGTTCATTGATTCAATGTCACCGGCCAGGATCTTTACAGCCTCATCTATAAATAATTCTACTAAATCATCTTTAAATTCTGATATTACATCTGTTGCTGCAGGAAGTCCTGTATAAGGATCTTGTACTCCAGCAATCTGAATTCTTCTAGGTTGTCTGTAATAAAATAAGCTTACATTAACCGGTTTAAATAAACCATTAGTATAAATCTTTACATTATTATCTGACATAACACAGAAAGTCTCACCCCATTCAAAACTTGGTTGCTTGTGCTTATCTCTAAGCAATTCATCCACGTTAGCCACCTCGGCCAAATATACAACCATAGGTTTAGGATCAGAACAACAGTCACTAGTAGCACTTGCAGAAACTCTTTTCCACTGAAGATAATCAGGAGGAAAGTTTACACTCTCATAATAAGTTTTCTTATTGTTCATATTTAAAGGGATCTGACTCAGTAATATTTGCAAGTCATCAATCCTACGAGTAGACTGTTCATCTCCCTCTTTAACTACGTTCAATCCATGAAGGTTTCTGCGGCACCAATCAACTTGGCCCTTATCAAAAGCTTCAATAATTTGCCAGTCTTCTATGTTGTCATAGTCGTTACTGGCAAGTTTATTGAGCCTCTGTTTAACCTTTATGAGTATTGCAGAATTAAGCATTACTTATTACTTTTTCCAACATTCTTAATATCAGGCACAACACTTGGAACATTATCCAAGTTGAACATGCTTACAGTAGGTACATTAGCACCATCTTCTTTCATCTTGCGAAATTGCTCCATGATCTTGTTGTTGATAGCATCCTTGTTCTTACTAGGATAGCTTGGAGGTGTGTATTTCTTGTTTGCCATAATTATTTTCTTTTAGATTTAGTTTGACCACCGGATTTCTTTACAGGTTTTCTTACTCCAGCATATTCACCCTTAGGGCTTTTTAAATATGTAGTGCTTGTAGTATCTGTAAGTCCTGCTTTATAAGCTCCTGGCTGATCAATTTTCCAACCGGCCTTTTGACCAGCCTTAACCTTTTCAGCATAAGTCTTAGGGGTAGTGTTAGAACCACCTTCATTTTTCTTAGAAATGAGTTTGTTTATCTTTGCCATATTATTTCTTTTTAGATTTGTACTTATCAAAAGCTCCGGTAGAACTAATTGATTTTTTAGCAGGTGCAGCTCCTTTTCCACTTTTATTAATACTTTGTGTAATCATATCTTGTGCTTTTGAAGCTTCTCGCATTATTGATGCTCCTCCTACTTGTTTTTTTGTTAACTTTTTCATAATTACTTCTTCTTTTTATATACTACATTTTTTTTACCATTTGCACTAACTCTAGCTTTTGTTGCTCCTCCTGTTTTTTTCTTTTCAGCAAGGAAAGAATCAGCTCCTTTTTCCTCAATTATTTGTTGTGTTTTTTTTGTTGCCGCTTCTTTAGCAGATATTCTAGCTTTATAATCAGCAAGTTTTTTTTCTAAAGCAGCTTTTTCAGACCTAGCGTCTGCTTCTGCTATGTATCCAGCAGCCTTTCGCCAATCAGCTCTTCTTTGAGCATCAATAATAGCAGCATTAAAGTAAGCATTACTATCTACTGGAGCTGATTTTTTTTTGAAAAAACCAAATTGTGCTTTTTTTAATACTTTCTTACCCATTACTTCTTCTTCTTTGCTGGCGCTTTTGGTTGTCCACCAAAGGCCATCTTATTTAGATCTGCTACAGCTCTTTTTACTCCACCCATTAAGAACTTATCTTTC
>JACCDG010228684.1_pt1 | contig 49856 bp, 44 predicted proteins | sample 7442471 | NCBI WGS metagenome assembly JACCDG01 (sample SAMN15323444, study PRJNA562643) | freshwater metagenome | isolation source: river surface water | place: USA:Blue River Watershed | collected 2017-08-17 | reverse complement strand
AAGTATGATGCGGCGACGTCTGCAAAGTTTGCGCCCAGCATTGAACGCGCGCAGATGAAATGGGATTACTTCGGCAATCACTGTATTATTTTGGGGAAAATTCACACCCCTGTGAATACTTGGAATGATGAATACCACCATGGCCGATTGTTTTTTCCAACCATTGATCGCCCCTTGTTTTTTAGCACCATGGTACCTGTACATACCTCAGGTGTGTCGTTCAGAGGACAATACTTGGGGCGTTTGAATTTTGGTTATGATTTGGTCATCGGAAACGGCATTTCATCCACAGATGTCTATGATGCCAGTTACAACAAAGCAGTAATGGCAGGAATGCACATCCGGCCAGATGAATTCACCAGAATCGGAGTTTCCTACTACAATGATTACATGCCATTCAACAAACCGGGTGTGCACAGTGGACATTCATCCTACAATAGCGGTTATACGGGTCCTTTGAATTTTGAATTGTATAGTTTATCCATTAAGCGTTTTACGAATCAATATGAATTCATGAGCGAAACTGGATACGGGGTGAATACCACAGATAGTTTGGGTAAAGCAGAGAATTTCTCCTCATTCAATTACCTGGGTGTTAAAATCAAAGATGTAAATACGGTTTATGCCTTGGCAGATTATATGCATATTTCGGAGAAGGATTTACATGCTGCTCCCGGTAAGCAATTGAAAACCGCCATTGGATACAAATATGAATTCAGTGAGACATGCAACATCAAGTTTCAAGTGGAAAGAACCATTGCAGCAGATGATCATTTGAATCATCATGGGGATTTACATGTGGAGCGTTATGACTTTAAATTCCAATTGGCTTATGGATTCTAAAGTTTTGAAATGGATTTTCGTAGCTTCATTGTGGATGGTTTCACAATGGGCAATGGCTCAATCTGTGGTTTATTTTGGAAATGAAATAGGCCTAACCGCAATGCCAAATGCAAAAGCCCAGAGGGTTTTTACAGGTAAAGAAACTTTGTGGAAAAATGGAAAGTCGGTGGTGATATGTCTACCTGGAACCAAATCTCCAAAGGCTGAGGAGATTTATAGCAAGGTGTACAATAAGTCGGTCAAGGAAGTACAGAAATTTTGGTTGTCATTGGTTTTTCAGGGTCGTGCCAAATCGCCCATGTTTTTTGATACGGATCAAGAGATGGTGGATTACATTAAGCGAACTCCAGGGGCTATAGGTGTTTTGTCTGCAGACAAGAAAAGTTTGGTACCCAATCACCAGCTTATCGCGATTACCAATTGATGAAAATTAAATCCAGCATATTTACCCAAATCTGGTTGCCATATACCATCATTGTTTTGGTGCTAATTGGGGTATTGGCTGTTTATTACCCTTCAAGACAACGCGCTCTATTGGGCGAGTACAAAATGTCAGAGCTTCGTCAGAAAGCTTCAACGCTTGCTTTAAGCGTTGAGTTGAGTTTGGATCGAGATGATTTTGAAGGGTTAACCAAAACCATGAATCATCTTCAGTCCGACGCTCAGTTAAAAGCCGTATCCATTGCCTCATTTGACTCTCTTCAGCAAGTGGAGTATTTGACATTCCCGGATTCAGTGAGTCATGAAAAATTGGAGTTGGACACCCTTCATTACCTCACAGTTGAGCATCCTTTTTCACATCCTTCCATGAAAGGGTATATTGCCCTCACCGTGAGCAAAGAGGAATTCAGAAAAGATGTAAGTGCAATGAATCGACCGATTTTTTTGTTCCTTACTATTGTTGCGGCCATGATTTTGGTGATTGTTTACTTCCTTGCCAATTTGATCACAGATCCCATCAAATTGGTTCAGGAGAATGCGAGAACTTTACAAGAGGGTAATTTCACGTTGGTCAATGCAAAAAATAATTATCAAGCCAAAGAATTAATTTCACTGCAAGATTCGTTGCTTTCCCTATCCCAAACATTAAAGGAACAGAAAGAAACCAATGATGCGTTAACCGCGGGACTGGAGGAGGAGGTCAAGCTTAGAACCAACAATCTGTTCAAAGCTTTGGATGATCTGAATGTTGCCCAGACCATTTCAAAGCTAGGTAGCTTTGAGTACAATTTGGAAAACGACACATGGATGGGTAGTGACAACCTGAGATCAGTTTTGGGCATAGAAGATGATTTTATCAAGGACTACAACCACTTCATGGCCATCGTGCATCAAGAAGATGCGGAAGAAGTAGAATTTACTTTTCAAAATTCATTTCAATCCAAAGGGAGATTTGAATTGAATTTTAGATTGCGCCGTCCAATAGATCAGGAAATCATTTGGGTGAAATGTATTGGGGAGTTCGTGCAAGATGCTACAACCAATGATTTTAAGTTGGCAGGTGTCTTACAGGATATCACGGATCAAATTCAAGCCCAGGAGGAATTGAGTATTTTGTCATTGGTGGCCAAAAAGACATCCAATGCTGTTATCATAACGGACAGAGAAAAGAAGATTCAATGGGTGAATGACAGTGCTGTGAATATAACGGGATACTCTCTAGAAGAAGTTATAGGGCAATCTCCAAGGATGTTTCAGTTTGAAAAAACAGATAGAAAGGAGATTGATAGAATCAATCAGGCCTTGTCAAAAGGTCAATCAGTTTGGGCTGAATTATTGAATAGAGGAAAATCGGGTAAGGAGTATTGGTTGTCCATTAACATAGTGCCATTGGTGAATGCCAAAGGGGATGTAACAGGCTACATGGCCGTAGAGAATGATATCACGGATCGCAAAGAAATGGAATTGCAACGTGAGCAATATGTCAAACTATTGGAGGAGTCCAGAGCGGAAATAAGAGCCATCAACGAGGGCTTGGAAAAAGCAGTGGAAGAGAAGACAAGACACATAGCTAACCTCGCACTTTTCCCGGAGCAAAATCCCAATCCTGTCATTGAGTTTGATATGCTCAACGCCAAGTTGAATTATGTTAATCCTGCGGCAAAAAGAATTCTTGGTAAATTATTGGAATTGCCGTTCATTGATTTGATGTTGTCATTGAATATAACGCAACATGATTTGGATGAAGAGCAAGAAAAAGGTGAGTTCCATTATGAGGGATTAATATTTGAGATTAATCTTTTCATGCTAGAAGAGAAAAAATTATTGCGTGCCTACTTGCACAATATAACCGATCGCAAACAGAATGAAGAAAAGCTTTCTCAACTCGTAGGTCAATTAACCCACGCAGAATCTGAGTTAAGAGAGAAAACGGAGGCTCTGGAAAGATCTGTGGACGAATTAAAGCTAGCGCAATCGGAAATCATCAGTAAAGAAAGATTGTCCACCTTGGGGATGCTCATTGCGGGCATTGCTCATGAAATCAATACCCCTTTGGGTGCCATCAAAGCATCTGGTGAAAATCTAAAGTTTTTGTTCACTGAAGGGGTAATGAAACTCATTGCCCAAATGGATCCTGCTGAATTGGTCTTGGCTATTCGACTGTACGAGCGGGCACAAATTATCAACCTTTCCACCATGGAGGAAAGGCGTTATATACAAATAGTAGTGGCCCAGATGCATGATTTGGAATTAGAGGAAAGAACAAAATCTAAAATGGCCAGGATGCTTGTTCAGAAAGGAATTTTCACTATCGATGATGAAATTAAGCAGTGGCTCAAATTGGAAAAGGCTGAACAAATTTTTCAATTGAGTCTAAATTTTGTACTTATCCTCCGAAGCATCAATACCACCACGGCCTCTTCTGATCAAGGTAGTAAAGTGGTGAAAGCGCTCAATAGTTTTGCCCATGGGAATCTATCGGCGAAAAAATCACATTTCAACTTAAAGGAAAATGTTGATACGGTTTTGACCATCATGTGGAACAAGATCAAACAAGGTTCGCGGGTAGTGAATGCGATTCCAGATGATGTTGTTTGTTACGGTTTGGCTGAGGAGATGTCTCAAGTATGGACCAATTTGGTGAACAACGCACTGCAGGCTTCAGGTAATACTTGCATGATCGCATTTGAATATGCAGAAACGGAAGAACATCACATTATCAATGTCGCTAATGACGGGCCGATGATTCCCAATGAAATTTTGGAGAAAATTTTTGAGCCGTTTTTTACCACTAAAGCACGCGGAGAAGGAACAGGTTTAGGATTGAATATCGTGCGAAAAATTATGGAGAAGCAAGGCGGAACGATTGTTTGTGAAAGTGAAGAGCGTTTAACCCGTTTTGTCATTACTTTGCCAAAAAAATCGGAAGAATGAAAACGGCAATTCTCTCAGTCGATGACGATATTTTGGTTCTGAACTCTTTAAGAATTCAGTTAGAGCGACACTTTGGTGAAAGCCATTTGCTAGAATTTGCCCAAAATGTTGATGAAGCCATTATGGTGATAGATGAGATTAGCTCAACGGGTGTTGAATTAATAGTCATTATTTCTGATTGGATTATGCCCTCTAAAAATGGAGATGTATTGGCACAGCATGTTAAAGCCATCAATTCCAAAATACAAGTCGTTGTGCTTTCGGGTCAACTCCAAGAGGATAAAGCGCAAGCCCTGGTAGACAACAAAACCATAGATAAGGTAATGCTAAAACCCTGGAGTGAAGAAGATTTGGTTCAGGTCATTCATCACGCATTGGCACAAAATGACCGTTCAATTTAATGGAACAGCAGTACTCCATATTGTTAGTAGACGACGATGCTTTTATTCTCGAGGTTCTTCGGATTCAGTTAGAAAGAGTTCTCCCAGAGAATATTATCATTGAACGTGCATCAAGCGGATTTGAAGGATTGGAGTTGGTGAAGGAATTATGCAACAGTCAAGATCAACCATTGGCGCTCATCATATCAGATTATTTGATGCCGGGGCTTCTCGGTTCAGACTTTTTGATTCAGGCGCATGACATTTGTCCTCGATCAAAAAAGATGATGCTGACTGGTCAAGCAGAAGTGGATAATGTTTTAAAAGTCTTACATCACTTGGAGCTTTTTAGGTACGTGGGAAAACCATGGGAACCTGATTATTTGAACCAGTCTGTTCTGAAAGCAGTTTCTCAATTTCAAGAAGAATTTGAAATACGTGCGGAGCTTCAAAAACTAAAAGTGAAGTCTTAAAGAATTCTCCTGTTTTTGGCACTCAATCTTGTATTTTTGAGTCATGAAAAATTTTTTCTTGTTGTTATTTTTAGTAACGGCATTGTTGTCTTGTAAGACAAATGAGTATATTAGTGAAATCCCTGATTTTGAGTATGAAGCTGTAACATCTGAGGTGGAATTACCCCCCTTTGAAAGACCAAAACTGCTGATAGGGATAACGGTTGACCAGATGCGATACGAATACTTAACGCGTTTTGACAATGATTTTAAATTGGATCCAACTGGTTTTTCTACCTTGATGTTTGAGGGCTTGTCCAGTTCCAATATGCATTACAATTACGTACCAACCTACACAGGCCCGGGACATGCAAGTATCTTTACCGGAACAACTCCAGGAACGCATGGAATCATTGCCAATGATTGGTATGATAAAGGAAGAAATGCTTTGCAATATTGCGCTAAGGATACCATGGCTCACGGTGTTGGGACATCAAGTGAAGCAGGAAAAATGTCTCCCATCCACCTTCAAACCAATACCATTGGAGATGAATTGAAGTTATTGTCCAACAGCACGTCAAAGGTCATAGGTATCAGTTTAAAGGACAGAGGAGCCATTTTACCGGCAGGCCGTTCTGCTGATGCAGCCTATTGGTACATTGGAGGAAAGGAGGATGTATGGGCAACTTCATCTTGGTACGGTATGACAGAACTGCCCCAATGGGTAAAGGATTTTAACACCAAAGGCTATGGTGCAGATGCGTTGAAAAAAGATTGGGATTTGCTTTACCCGGACAGTATATACAATGAAAGCCTTCCTGATAACAATCCTTACGAAGCTCCTTTCAAAGGGATGATCAAGCCTGTTTTTCCCTACAAATTGTCTGAGTTGGCCAACTTAAATAATCAATATGATTTGTTGAAAGCTACCCCATTTGGAAACACAATGACTGTAGAATTTGCAAAAGCAGCCATTGTGGGTGAACAGTTGGGAATGCGTTCAAACAATACAGACATGTTGTGTTTGAGTTTTTCAGCAACGGATTATGTGGGTCATCAATTTGGTCCGCATTCCAGAGAAACACAGGATACTTATCTTAGGTTGAATAAAGATTTGGGCGGATTTATCAATTTTTTGGATACTGTGATTGGTCGAGAGAATTATCTCCTTTTTCTGACGGCGGACCATGGAGTGGCCAATAATCCAGCCATGATGTTGGATAGAAAATTGTCGGCCGGAAATTTTGTTTCAGATAAGTTGGAGGAGTATCTGGAAAGTAGAATCATTGAGAAATATGGCTCAGGGGATTGGATTATCAATGAATCCAATCAAAATGTTTTCTTGAATCGAGCATTCATTGAACAAAAGAAGTTGTCTTTAAAGTCTATTCAACAAGAAGTTGCTTTGTGGGCATGTTCTTTTGATGGGGTGCAGTCAGCCTATACTCATTCAGAGTTATCCTATCAAATTTTAAGAGAGGATTTTAGTCAAAGGGTTCAATTGGGATTTGATCAGAACAGATCCGGTGATGTCATTTATGTTCTCAAACCAGGTTGGATAGAGTATGGAAAACAAGGTTCTACACACGGATCAGGTTATGAGTATGATACGCACGTTCCTTTCATTGTCTTTGGTGGATGGAGTTGGGCATTTCCAGAAAAAATTTACAGGGTCATGGCCAACAATCAACTCCATATTACGGATATCGCCCCGATTATCTGCGACATCATGATGATTGAGAGACCATCAGGCTGTCTAACGCCAAGTTATAGCCATGAATAAATACAAAATTTCGAGGTCATCAACGAATCCAGATAAAGCATTTGCCATTTCCCTTGAGTTTTTAATTGAAAGTGGCATTTCAGATTTATATTATCCCTTCTGGCGCCCCGGTAGATATGAGCCTGGAAATTTTGTGAAGTGGTCGAGAAATTTCAAAGTACAAGGCAACACATCCCCCATAAAAATAGAGAAGATAGCCCCCAATCATTGGGTTATCAAATCAAATGTAAAGCAAGTCATTTCTGTTAGTTATGAATGGTGTATCCATGAGCTCAATGCAGGAAGTAGTTTTTTATCAGATTCCCTTTTTTACATAAATCCTGTTAATCTCTTTTGTTATATAAAGCAACGTGAATTGGAGCCCATTCTTCTTAGAGTAGTTTTGGATGTAGATTGGCAGTATGCAGGTGGACTTGTCCTTCAAGAAAGTGATGCAAAGGGAAAGTTTACTTTTGAAGCAAGAAATTTTGATGAATTGGCTGATAGCCCTTTGGTGTTTTCATCTTCCATTCAGAGCATTCAATGGAAATGTAATAATACCACTATTCATTGTCATAGCATTGGTGAACTGCCATTGAAATGGAGAACGGGTGATTATTCACAAATTCAACAATTCACGGATTTTCAAATCCAACAGATGGAAGCTTTGCCCGTCAAAGAATATCATTATCTCTATATTTTCACACCTCACAGAATGAGGCACGGTGTAGAACATTGCAATTCGACCATGATTGTCATGGGCCAGGGCGAGGTGAGTGATGACGAATATTATGACGAGGTCTTGTCAATATCCTCGCATGAATTGTTTCATACTTGGAATGTAAAGTTTTGTCGTCCAAAGGACTTGCTGCCCTATGATTTTACACAGGCCCAATACAGTGCCACTGGTTTTATCACGGAGGGCATTACAACTTACTATGGAGAATTGATGTTATGGCAGTCAGGTGTTTGGTCTTGGGAAAAAATGATGCATTGTATTTTAGAATGGCTCAATGCCCACTTGAATAATGCCGGAAGATTCTCTTCGTCTCTGTTAGACAGTTCCATTGACACGTGGGTTGATGGATATGTTCAAGGAACACCAGGCAGGAAGGTATCCATATACAATGAAGGGGCTCTGATGGCTTTTCTTACCGATGTTTTTATCATTCAATCCACGGATGGAAAGAGATCATTGAATGATGTCATGCTCTTTTTGGTGTCCAAATACAATACCCATACAATAGGGTACAACGTACAAGACTATTGGGACGAGGTGGAGCGCATCGCGGGAAGAGTGCCGTCATCATTGATTACGTTGGTCAGTCACCCCAAAGATTACACAACTGAAGTATTGGCCGCATTGGAATGGCTCGATCAGAAGTGCAGATTAAATACCACCGAGGAAGGTCGGATTGAAGTAATCCCCGAAGCATTAAAAGAGATCAATAAATTAAGCCAGCGATATCGTTGTTAACAACTTTGAATTGCCTTATTTTTGTTTGAAACGATTCATGGAAAAAAGAACCATTGATATATCTATAGTTTCGCCCATTTATAGGGCAGAAAAGATCTTGCCTGAGTTGTTGAGGCAAGTGACGGACGCTATGGCATCAAGTTCTTTGACCTATGAGATAGTTTTGGTCAATGATGCATCTCCGGACGATTCATGGACCGTTATGCAATCTCTTTTGACATCGTATCCTACATTACGTGTCATTAATCTATCTCGAAATTTTGGGCAGCATTATGCCATCAAAGCCGGTGTAGATCATGCTTCTGGTGAGTACATCGTAGTGATGGATTGTGATTTGCAAGACAATCCATATGAGATATTGGCTTTGCACCAAAAGGCATTGAGCGGATTTGATATTGTGAGTGCAAGACGCCATCAACGAGAGGATGGTTTTCTAAAGAGATTGACATCCAAAATGTTCTTTTCTTTTTACAGTTATTGGACCGAGACCAACATTGATGGATCGATTGGGAATTTTGCTATTTATCACAATAAGGTGATTGAAGCCTATAAGCAAATTTCAGAGCGTGGTCAATCTCTTGTCCTTTTTACCAGATGGTTGGGATTTTCTCAAGCCAGTATCGAGGTCAAGCACCAAAAGAGATTTGAAGGCAAAACAAGTTACAATTTGTCCAAATTGATTGATTTAGCCATAGAGAACATCATTTCTCAATCCAACAAGCCTTTGCGTATTTCGATTAAGTTCGGATTTCTGATGACTTTTTTATCCTTTGCCTACGGTCTTTACCTAACCGTCCGAAAGTTCATGTTTGATATTCCGCTGGGATGGACGAGCATCATGGTAGCCATTTTTTTTATCGGAGGTTTGGTGTTTGCCAATTTGGGATTACTGGGATTGTATATTGGTCGCATTTTCGACGAGGCCAAAGAAAGACCATTATACATCATCAAGGAAAAAGCAGGATGGTGAAGAAAATAGCAGTTATTGGATCCAATGGATTTCTTGGCAAGTCGTTGGTAAGTCTGCTTTTAAATGAAGGTTATTTTGTCATAGCCGTTTATAATAAATCGCAGTATGATTGGAAAAATGTAAATGTTCAGAGCCTTTCCTGGACTGCATTTTTGGATGCCCAATTGAACGTTGATGCCATCATTTACACGGCGAGTATTATACCATATGGTCACATGGATGATTACAATGATGAGATGCTTCTTGTAAACGCCATCAACAACTTTGCGATTCGAAAGGTATATCCAAAGGTTCATTTTATTTACATTTCTTCTGTCAGTGTCTATGCCATATCAAAGGGGGCAATAACAGAGAATAGTCCTGTACTGCCTCAAGGAGCTTATGCAGAAAGCAAGTTGGCCGGCGAGTTGGTAGCAAAGGGATTTAATCGGAGCGCTGTAGTTCGCTGTTCTTCCATTTTTGGGAGTGGAATGAATCAAAGTACCTTTATCCCTAGATGTATTTCACAGGCCAAAGATGACGGTGTTATTACATTGTATGGTGAGGGAACCAGACTGCAGAATTATATTCATGTAGATGATGTTTCCGCAATGTGTTTGGCCATCATCCAACAAGAGAAAGTTGGGGTGTTTTTGTCCGTTGCACCGCGCTCTTTTTCAAATATGGAAATTGCTGAAACGTTGGCTGCGTATTACAATGCAAAAATAAATCACGTAGGAACGGATTGCTCACCATCTTATATTTATGATGCCCAATTCACTTACGGCGCTTTGGGCTACACGCCCAAAGGTGTTGTATTAACTGATATTTATGATTGAGAACAAGCAACAAAAGACCATTTGGGTCACGGGAATTGGAGGGAATGTAGGGCAAGGTATCCTCCGGAATATACGGAGTAGTTTTCCTGAATTGAGGATTGTTGGATCCAATGTAAATACGGTATCTGCTGGAAATTTTTGGTGTGATCACGTTGTTGAAATGCCTTTTGCTTGGGATGTCGGTTTTCATCAAAAGAGTATTGATTTGGTCAAAGAATACAACGTCGATCTGATTATACCCAGCACTGATTTTGAGGTTTATTATTTGTCTTTGATAGCAAAAGATTTGCCTTTTGTAGTCGGTTGTCCCTCTTTTGAAGCGGGTATTTTTTTAGATAAAATGCAGACTTTTGAAGCATTTAAAAAATGTCGTATACCATTTGCAGAGTCATTTGAGGTGTCAGCTTTCAATGGTCAAGTTGCGCGATATTTGGCCAAACCAAAAATGGGACGGGGGTCGAGGGGCTTGTTGTTTCAGCCTGTCGATTGGAAAGATTTGGGAGAAGAGTATATGATCCAAGAATGGGCAGAAGGAAAGGAGATTACTACGGCATTTTACATTAACAAGGATCGCCAGTTGCACGGACACATTACAATGTCGAGAAGTTTGCAGAACGGAACAACAATGGAGTGTGAGGTTACCAAAGAATATGACGAGTTGGTTGAGCCCATTATCAAGGCTATGAATGAACATTTTCATTTGGTAGGAAGCTTGAATCTTCAATCCATTGTTACTTCAAATGGGATTGTACCCTTTGAAGTGAATGCTCGTATTTCAGGAACCAATTCTGTTCGTTCACAATTTGGTTTTGATGATGTTCAATATTTATTGGCGGAGTATTTATTTCATCAACCTGCTCCTCCAGTAAATGTGCAAATGGGTTGCGCCGTCCGGGTTATCATGGATATTATTTATCCCGAAAAAACTTTGAGGGAAATAGGCTCAGGGAAAGAAAATGCTTATTTATTTTAAGGCCGGAAATGCGTAAGATTTATCTTTTTGATTTGGCGAACACCCTGTTGTATAAACCTTCCTTTTATACAAATTTCTTGGAGGTGCTGCACAAGCATGGTGTTAATATTCCTGTAAGTGAGTTTACCTGCCGACACCGATGGTTGTCCGAATTGATATTGTTTCCAGATAAAACGAGTAAGTCATTCTACGAAGAATTTAACGGCAAGTTATTGCTGAGCATGGGAATTGAACCAAGACAAATGTTATTGGATGAAATTTTTGCCGCATGCACCTATTTGCCTTGGCAGCCATTTGAGGATACCAAGGCCATTGCACATATTCATGATTCTAAGGCCATTTTGTCCAATTGGGACGAAAGTGTCAAAGAAAAAGTAGAGTCTTTTTTTCCTGGCCAATTTGAGGCCGTTTTTGGTTCTGCTTTGAGTGGTTTGCGAAAACCAAATACCGCCTTCTTTCAAAAGGCCATAAACGAACTGAATGTGGATCCATCTCAAATCACTTACGTTGGAGATTCTTTAAAGTTGGATATTTTTCCTGCTTTACATTTAGGAATCAACGCAATTTTAATCGACAGAAATCATGATTATCCTTTTTACCAAGGGAAAAAAATCCATAGCTTAGAGGAATTAATTCATGTCAGTGACTAAGCTAGCCATAATTGGGTCAGGTGATTTGGGACAGTTGATAGCCCATCATGCTCTATTAACAGGGCGTTTTGAAGTTGTTGGTTTTTTTGATGATTATGCGGAGCCTGGTGTTTTGATCAATGGTATTCCGGTTTTGTCCGGAACTTTGGCGATTCTTGATTTTTACAACCAGAATCACTTTGAGCAATTGTTGATAGCCATTGGATACAAGCATTTTGATGCCAGAGCAATGTTCTATGATCGATTTAAAGGGCAGATTCCATTTGCGACGGTAGTGCATCCTTCAGCAATCGTTGATCCAACTTGCCAGTTGGGTGAGGGAAGTGTGATTTTATCAGGTTGTATTTTAGATCAAAATGTGGTGTTGAATTCCAATGTCTTGCTCAACACAGGAGTCATGATTGCACATGATAGTCAAATTGGGGCACACTCCTTTTTGGCACCTCGTTGCAATGTTGCAGGTTTTGTAGTGATAGGAGAAAAAAATTTTATTGGCATTGGTGCCAATGTAATTGATAATGTAAAAACAATCGAGCGAACACAAATAGGGGGCGGTGCATTGGTGCATAAAAATATCACTGAGCCAGGTTTGTACGTTGGGGTTCCAGCTCGAAAAATTAAATAGTGAAAAATGAAATTTGTGCCTTTCAATAAGCCCTACTTGACCGGAAAAGAATTGGATTATATCCAAGAAGCCGTTGCTTCAGGTAAGATTTCGGGAAATGGCGTTTTTACGCAAAAATGCCATGCGTTTTTTGAATCTAAGTATGGCTTTGGAAAGGTTTTGCTCACAACCAGTTGCACAGATGCTTTGGAAATGTGCGCCATGCTTTTGGACATCAAAGATGGTGATGAAGTAATTGTTCCGTCTTACACTTTTGTAAGCTCCGCGGTGGCGTTTGTACGTCAGGGTGCAAAAATTGTTTTTGCGGATAGTGAGCAGGAAAATCCCAATATCGATGCTACATTGTTGGCTGATTTGATAACCCCAAAAACCAAGGCCATAGTCGCAGTGCATTACGCGGGTGTGGCTTGTGATATGGATGCCATAATGAATTTGGCCAATCAACACGGTATTTATGTAGTTGAAGATGCGGCACAAGCCATTGACGCATACTACAAAGGAAGACCTTTGGGATCCATTGGCCATTTGGGGTGTTTCTCATTTCATGAAACCAAAAACATTATTGCTGGGGAAGGCGGTATGTTGACCATTAATGATGAGCAATTTGTAAAACGAGCTGAGATCTTATGGGAAAAGGGAACCAACCGTGCTGAGTTTTTTAGAGGCGAAATCAACAAATATGGCTGGGTGGATACAGGTTCATCTTTTCTTCCCTCTGATGTCATCGCAGCATTTTTATATGCGCAACTAGAGAATTTGAATGCCATTCAAGAGCGACGAAAGTCCATTTGGAGTTTGTATCATGAATTGCTTTCGCCTCACGCTGAAAGTGTTGGGTTTGCTTTGCCCACGATACCCAATTATGCAAGCAACAATGCGCACATGTTTTATCTGGTTTGTAAGGATTTAAACACGCGCACGGCAATTATTTCCCGATTGAAAGCGGAAAACTGTCACGCTGTTTTCCATTATTTGAGTTTGCACAGCAGTGATTTCTACAAAGACAAACACGATGGCCGTATTTTGGCTCAGTCCGATAAATTCTCTGATTGTTTACTCCGACTGCCATTCTTTTTTGAATTGACTGAAGAAGATATTGTGCGCATAGTAAAAATTATTGTAGCAGTATGATGAAGCGTTTTTTGAATTGGTGTAAAAACAAGTACAATCAAGAAATAGATGCAACGGGACTTGCTTGGTTCCGTATAGTGTATTCAATGGTTCTATTTTTTGAAGTAAAACGTATTTGGGATTTTAAGAATTTAATGTTTGAAGAAGTTCCATTCATTCATGTCTCTGATATCAATTGGGATTTAGCTTTTGGTCTTTGGCTATTGAGCATTCTCTTTTTGATTTTTGGTTTGCTGACAAGAATTTCCGCGGTAATCAACTATATTTTTTCCATTATTTTCATTGGGTTTATAGGCGACTTTGAATACCATGTGTTTTACGCATACATGGGTCTGAATTTCCTCATCATGTTTATTCCCGTCTCCCGTGTATGGTCATTGGATAGATTGATTCTGAAAATTAGATATTCCAATTCAAAATTTCATTACCATCCGCCTGTAACAACAAGTGTTTTTAGCTATTGGGTCCCTTTGTTTGTTGGTGTTGGGCTGGTTTATTTTGATTCAATCTTTTTCAAACTGACTGATCCCATTTGGTTAAAGGGTCTTGGGATGTGGTGGCCAGCATCACATGTTTGTGCCTCTTTTATCGCGTTGCCAGAAGTGCTGAATCAAAAATGGTTAATGCTCTTTTTAGGATATCTGACCATCATTTTTGAATTGGTCTTTATCTTTTTATTTTATTTTAAATCCTTCCGTTGGATTTTCTGGTCCATAGGAATGGGGTTGCACTTGGGTATCTTGATTTTTTTTCCGATTCCTTTTTTTGCTTTGGCGGTTGTTGCCTTGTATATCTTGTTATTACCTGTGGGTTTCTTCAACATATTTAAGAAGAGAAAAGCTAATCCTAGTGTAACGTTTTACTATGATGGGGAATGCCCTCTTTGTGCAAGAACGAAAATTATTTTAGAACACTTTGATCTTTTTGGTTGGATACAATTCAAGACCGTTCAATCCTCTTACTCAACGGACGCGGTTATCTCCAAGTTAGATTTGAATGATTTGTTGGATGACATTCATGCGGTCGATAATTCCGGCCGTGTTTATAAAGGTTTTAACACCTATCGTGCTGTTTTCAGGGCCAATGCTCTATTGTGGCCTTTGTATCTCTTGGTCCTTATCCCTGGAGTTTCATTTATCGGCAACAAAATTTATTTTTTGGTTTCGCGAAATAGAATCACAGAACGATGCACAGACGAGAGTTGTGGAATCACTTTTGTCGATTTGCCTAAAAAAGATGAAGAAATTAAATTGTTCAAAACTTTGACGTTGAATGATCTAAAATATCACGTTGTGATGTGTTTTTTATTGGTTTGCATTATTGCACAATCTTTTATGATTTATGCGGCTCATCCCATTCAAGAAGCGCTTCCGACTGGATACAAGAACAGCGCATTTAATGGGACATTGAATAAATGTTATCAGGCTGTTCATTACTTAAGCAAAGGTTTTTTAGGAATCACACATCACGCTGTATTTGGACATTATCACTTTGATGAAAGAGATGACTTGATCAAAATTGAGTTTGTTCATCAAAATGGTAAGCATGAGTTATTGCCCATGACAAAAGAGGACGGTCGTCCTGGTTATTATGTCTCTGGTAGCTCTTGGGTAAATTGGAATTTTCGCGTTCTCAATTCAACGGTGGATTCCACTCATTTTGTGAAAGGAATACAACGCTACACTGCATTTTGGTTGAAAAAGAATTTTAGAGGGCCTTTGAACGGGCATTTCATGTTGTATCATAAGTCAATGAACGTTCCCGAAACTTGGGAATTTGGTGTTCTTGATCGCGATTTGAAGAACAATCAATGGAAATTGATTGGAACAGCGAATTGGAAGAAAAATCAATTTGATTGTTCTTTTGAGAAATTTGATTGAGTCCTAATCGCAAATGGAAAAAAAATATTTTGAGGGACTGGATGTTTTAAGAGCCATAGCTGCGATCTTGGTAATTGTTCATCACTTTGAATTGACCATCAATAGAGAATTCGCTACGGCAAATGAAATAGGAATTATCCAGAATGCGGCTATTCACATCATAGGAAAACGTGGAGTTCATGTTTTTTTTATGCTTAGTGGTTTTTTAATTACGCTTCTGTTGATCAAAGAAAAATCCAAGTTGGGAAAGGTAGCTTTGGGCAAGTTTTATATGCGTCGGATTTTCAGAATTTGGCCACTGTACTTCTTGACGGTGGGCATCGGTTTTTTTGTTCTTCCGTTGTTGTTGAGGTCGTTTGATTTTTTAAATGCGCTTGATTATTATCCAAGCCTTATCCATCAGTTGGAGAATGAACACCAATCCCCATTGTTGTACTTTCTTTTTTTTATTCCCAATCTAGCGCTGGAGTTTTTTCCAGCCGTAGCGGGTGCTTCTCATCTTTGGTCGATTGGTGTTGAGGAACAATTTTATTTGTTTTGGCCGCTGATTTTTTTCATTCCTTGGCCCCGTATTCAATTGGTGGCTATTTTGTCCGTGGCACTATTGCCTTTTCTCCCTTTTGTTTTGGTAAGGATTCCAGGCGGGACACCTTGGGCAAGTTGGGTGGGGCATTTCCCCTTTTATTGGATGGCTTTTGGGGGATTGGCGGCTTTATTTTATTATCGGTTTTTGTCAACTTTAGAGAAACTATTCAATACGTATAATGTAACGAGTTGGCTTGTGATTTTGTCTTTTTTTACCATTGGATTAGGAATCAAAATCAGTGATTATCTGTTTGGCGTTTTTGGTTTATTGATGATTTTACGTTTCTCCATCGGTAAGCAGTGGGAAACAAGGCGTTTCCCAAAAATGATATTCTTGGGGAAAATTTCATTTGGATTGTACGTTTACCACCCCTTGGTCATGTTTATTGTGTTATCCGGATTTCAATATTATCTTCCAGATTGGCATGCATCCATTGTGATAAAAACACAGGCTTACATCGCAGTATTTGCTCTTACCATAGTTACGGCTTGGTTGTCCTTCCGTTATTTCGAAAAACCATTTATTCAGCTAAAAGACAACAAATTTAAATCGTATTGATTTATTCTTTTGCAAACGAAATAGTGGTTTTGCCTTCACCCAATTTTCCTTGAACAACGGCTACATACATACCACGACTCAGGCTGGAAATGTCCAAACTGATTTGATTTCCAATATAGTTCTTCCTTAATATCTCCTTACCCAAAACATCAAAAATTTGCAGCTGATTATTCAATGATGAAGAGACCACCTGAATCCGGTCTGAAGATGGGTTGGGATAAAGTTGAACGTCAATGCTGCCATGCTCCGTGTTGGAATTGACCCATGTAGTATCCACATTGAAATGTGCTGTAAATATCAAGTTGTCCTCATTGATGAACCCATTCCAAAATGCGCTGAGTGTGTCTTCAATGACATTGTTGACTTCCCAATGACTAAAAAGAAATCCAGGTTGCGCGTTGGCCATGATGTCAATATCCACATCCTCATAATAATATCCATTCCATGTGCTATCATTAATGGTTAATGTATTCAGATGAATCGTCCCAGCGCCAGAAGGTTCAATGTTCAAAGTGATTTCTCTTGCATTGCCAAGACCCATGACACTTTGAATTTGTCCTCGAATGCCAGACGTCTTGCATTGTAACTCTTCACGCAATTGCAAATGCCTATTGTAGTAGTCTTGCATCCAACCTCCAACATTCCAAGGATCTCCCCAACGTTGGTATTCATTGGGCATTTCTGGTGTCCATATATTGAAGAAGTTATTTTCAACATCTAACAACCGATTGATGTTGTAACTGGAATTTAGAACATCAGCATACCGATTGATAAAATATCGACGGTATTGTGGATTGGCTAAACTCTGCCACCAAGGTCGAATGAAAGGATTATCTTGTCCATTGCCCATGGCGTGTTCTAGACCGTTTGAGTTACAATCGCTCCATCCATTGGGTTGTAAACTCAATTCTAAATCAATCGTTGCAAACCTCCATTTGTTTTGGGTGGAATCACTGCGGTGAATTTTAATGTTGTTGTAGGGCCAATCATAATTCGTAACAAAGGTTTCTCCAATGATGTAATCCGTTAGATAGGTCATGTCAAAAATGGAATCAACCGTAGTGAGGTATTCCGGTGCATTGGGATCTAATCCCCATACATATCCAACGTCCTCCCAATAGTGATTGGCATCACCTGCAGTGGCCCTAAGTACACTTCCATTCCAATAGCTAAGCGTTAATATATCCATGCTGCTTTTACTACTGTTGTCTTGGTGTTGGAAGTATTCGTCATCCAACTTTTCCCTCATTTCATACAATCCAAAATATTGTCCATTCAAATAAACGCTGACAGGACGCATGGTGGAGTAATATCCATGGTTAGATCGCGTGGTCATTTCAGTCAATGCGGCATCTTTGTAGGGCAATTGCAGCCACTGATTGCTTCCGTTTCGGAAATACAGTCTATCGTATTCCGCTCTTTCGGACTGATGAGGAATCAAAGGGAGTAATACAGGAGTTTCATTGAAAATGGATTTCGCAAATTCCAATCTGAAACTATGTTGCGGATTGGAACGACTTCCACCAGCTCCACCATCAATTTGCATTGCGGCTTGCCTTGAGAATACCCATTGATGCTGAGCGGTGGAATCAAAATAGTCCATTTGGGCATACTTTTCCCAATCTTGCCACCAGTTGTCAAATATGCCAACATCGCCATATAAATTTTCTGCATCTGTAGTTACACTCACAATAGGTGTAGAGTGATTAACATTAATCAAATAACTGGCACTCGTCATTGCACTTGGGAGCATGCCACTCACAAAGGCCTTAGCACGGACAACAGTAGATTGAAAAATAGGGATAGCACTTCCTGTCCATAAATTGTCATTCAATGTTGGCTCATTTCCATTGGTGGTGTAGTAGATATCAGCTCCATCGGGATTGGTGTCATAAATATCAACGGAAAGTAAACCACTGTAGACTCCTGAGTTCTCTGACAACAAAGGTGCGCTCGCCATACCAGATACCACGACATCGTTGCTGTTAAACGCTGCAGGATTGGGGGTAGAAAAAGTCAACTCATTTCCAATGCCATTCGGAATTCTCCCTTGGCTGATATTGTATGTCGGACAATTGACGTAGAAATCATCTATCAACTCCCCTTGAGGATTGAAGAGATACAAAGAATCTCCAGAGGAGTTGAGTCCAAAGTGGGTATGAAAATAGGCACCTTCATTGTTGATGAATTGCGTTGTCATTTCACTCTGTTCCACTTGCTTGACCTGCACATGAAAGTAGGTGTATACTGTTGGGTCAGTGAAATTCACGTCAAATGAGATTTGTTGAATTTCACCGGGTGATATACCGGCTGCAGTTAATTCCTCAGCCCGAATCAAGAATTGATTCCTTGCCGCCCAATACCAATTGCCATAAGGTGCCGGATAATCTGTAGTTCCGTTGACATAATCATAGTTTCCAATGGTGATTCCATTGATTTTCATAACGGGTCTAACGTTGTGTACTTCACCCGATTGGGCGCCGCAAATGCCATCTCCACCATCTTGAAAGGCCACCGTTGAACTGGGAAATGGAGTATATCCTTGATTGAATATACTGTTGATTGTATACCCTGTATTGCTGTAGGAGCAGGTGTTGACAATCAAATTGCTTACCCCATTCCATTGATATGCGGTAGAAAAATTGTGGTCGTTCCAACCATTTTGTGGCACAAATCCATCTGTGGCATGAACAAAAACAAAGGGCTCTGCATATTGCCTATTCTTTCCACTGCAAAAAACCAAAAGATATTGATCAGGATCTAGCATGTAATGTCCAAATGTGAAACCTCCAGCTGGGTTATTGTTATCGGAAATGACAAATCCGTACAGGTCAATGGGCGAGCTACCATTGTTGTATAGTTCAAACCAATCATGGCCTTCGCCATCTTCGTCCATGATGAGATTAAAGTTTTTATTCGAAGCTTCATTGATGACCAATTGAGATTGACCAACATTCATGTGCAGGCAGGCAATCCAAAATAAGATGGTTTTTAAAAAAGTGATATCAATTTTCATTTTACAGATTTGATTCAAATCTAATGCTATTCAAACGACAACGATATTATTCACGAAACAATTGTGAAAAACTATCCATGGGCTTCAGCAATATTGTCTGTTTTTTTTCTTTGTTTTGAAAAGTAGGAAAGATTGTTTATTTTTAACCTCGTTTAGGATATGAAAAAGTGGATTGCAGCTCTTGGTTATTTGTCTTTATCGACAGCATTATTTATTGGTAATACTTCTATGACTACACATGGAACTTTGCCTGAAAACAATGCTCCGGTGGATTCTCTTTTAGACACAACGGCTTTGGTTTGGGGTATTGATCTTTCTCACCACCAAACCAAAGTAGATTGGGATCAGATGGAGTGTGATAAACCTTATTTCATTTTCTTCAAGGCTACTGAAGGTACAACCCACGTTGATCGTCTTTATCACAAATACAAATTCGAGGCTGCAGAGCGTGACATCAAAGTTGGTTCTTACCACTTTTTCTCTTACACAACCTCAGGAAAAGATCAGGCTTTACATTTCTTAAAAACAGCACACATTCAGAAAGGAGATCTTCCACCGGTTTTAGATGTTGAGTTTAAGAAGGAGATGCCCAACTCCGCTTGGATTTCCAAGAATGTAAAACAATGGGTTGATTTGATTGAAGACTCATTGGGTGTCAAACCCATTATTTATTGTCCATGTAGAATGTACAACGATCATTTGGAGACGGTTTTAAATGACGAGTACCATCTTTGGATAGCAGACTACAGAAAAAACCCTCCCGGTTGCAATTGGACGTTTTGGCAAAAGACCGATCGTCATCGTTTAACAGGGATTGCGGGCAATGTCGATTACAACGAGTTCAGGGGTAATATTCTAGATTTACATGATATTTTGATAGACTAATACAAAGTAATGATGAATTTGAAACGACCGAAAGGTCGTTTTTTTATGCGCATGATCATGGATAATCAGAGAATCGTTTTTATGGGAACACCAGAGTTTGCAGTTGCTTCATTGCAAGCATTGGTGGAGGAAGGTTTTAATGTGGTTGGGGTAGTCACGGTTCCTGACAAACCCGCCGGCCGCGGACAAAAAATACAACAAAGTGCAGTCAAAGTTTTTGCGGACAATGCCCAAATTCCGACTCTTCAACCGTTAAAATTGAAAGATCCGACATTTCTCAAAGACTTGTCAGAATGGAAAGCGGATTTGTTTGTCGTAGTCGCTTTTCGAATGTTACCTGAAGTGGTTTGGAAAATGCCAGCATCGGGAACAATTAACTTGCACGGCTCATTGTTGCCCAAATACCGCGGAGCAGCGCCCATCCATTGGGCAGTGGTCAATGGCGAAAAACAAACGGGAGTTACCACTTTCTTTATCAATGAGAATATCGATACAGGTGATGTTATTGAGAGAACAATCATTCCAATCGGGGATAATGAAACCACGGGAGAATTGCATGATCGCATGATGGTCATCGGAGCCCAAACCCTTTGTCATACGGTCCAAATGATTCTGGATGGCACAGCCCAATCTCAAGAACAATTGGATAGTGAAGCTTGTCACGCACCGAAATTGTCGCGCGAGATTGCTCAAATCAACTGGGACAATTCTGGTTTGACCATTCACAATTTCATTCGTGGAATGTCGCCCTATCCTTGCGCATGGACAATTTTTCGTGACAAAACATTGAAGATTTTCTCCGGAACTCATCAATGGTCAGAAGATCAAACAGCAGTGGGTCAGATGGAGGACACAAAAGAGGGGCTATTGCGTTTTAAAACAAAAGATGGATGGTTCTATCCTTCGGTAGTTCAATGGGAAGGAAAAAAACGCATGAATATTGATGAATTCATGCGGGGTTTGCGTTAGCTCAACCCCTTATATTTCGTACTTTCGCAGCATGGATGAGGAGAAAAAAAATCTATTGCGAGAACGTTTAAATGCCATTCACCATTGGCCCAGTACATATATGTACAAATTTATTTTTGAAACCAATCCAGATAAAGTGATTTCTTTAAAATTGATTTTTGGAGAAAGCGCTCAATTCATTACCAGAGAGAGCAGTGGAGGTAAATATACCAGTTTGACCATCAAGGAAATCATGATGGATGCGGACAGTATATTTTCACGTTACGAAGCCGTTGGAAAATTAGAAGGTATTATTAGCTTGTAATATGGGACAACTAGCATTATTTCGAGACGCGTTATTGGTTTCATTGGTGGCCATCTTGGTTTTTATCTTGTACAAAAGATTATTGCACATGATGGGACGTCAAAATGTTCAGGCCAAATATCCGGCGTTGGACACTGAAACATTTCAAGATGATCTTCAAGCGATGATTCGACTGACCTTATTGCAATCCATGCCCCTGAAAATTACAGTCTTGAATGATAATCGCCAAGTCATAGAAGTGATTCACGACCAAGAGGCCATCGCAGGAGAACATTCTTTTGTTTTCAAAACCACTGATATGCCTTCAGGGAAATATGCTTTTGAAATCATCACCCCCAATGAAAAAGCAATGAGGTACTTTCAAATTGTATGATACCATTAGCAGAGCGTTTGAGACCATCCCATTTGTCCGAGTATATCGGACAAAAGGCGTTGTTGGGAGTCAACGCTCCGCTGAGGCGCTCTATTGAGGCAGGTCGCATTCCCAGTATGATTTTGTGGGGACCTCCTGGTGTTGGTAAAACTACTTTGGCATCCGTTATAGCAGCTTCCGTGGATCGACCTTTCAAAGCATTATCAGCCATCAATTCCGGAGTAAAAGAAATAAGAGAAGTAATTGATGAGGCCAAAAGATCTGGGTTGTTTCAAAAGTCAACCATTCTATTTATTGATGAAATTCATCGTTTCTCCAAATCTCAGCAAGATGCGTTATTGGGCGCTGTGGAAAAAGGATGGATTACTTTGATTGGTGCTACAACGGAGAATCCTTCCTTTGAAGTCAATCATGCATTGCTTTCTAGATGTCAAGTGTATGTTTTAGAAAGCCATTCCAGATCGGATTTGGAATCGCTGATCCATCGGGCTATTCAAACAGACGATGTGTTGAAATCAAAAAATATCCAAGTCCAAGAAACGGAGGCGTTGATTAGACACAGCGGTGGAGATGCTAGGAAGCTATTGAATATATTGGAATTGGTAGCCGATCACTTGCCAAGTCCTCCAACTTTAACCAATGCACTGGTCGACAAATGGGCCAATTCCAATGCCGTTCACTACGATAAAAATGGCGAGCAGCACTACGATATTATTTCAGCTTTTATCAAATCCATTCGTGGTAGCGATCCTGATGCTGCAGTCTATTACATGGCCAGAATGATTGTAGGCGGGGAGGATCCCATGTTCATCGCACGACGTATGATGATTTTAGCAGCGGAGGACATCGGTTTGGCCAATCCGAATGCCTTGTTAATTGCTCAATCCACAGCTTATATCGTTCATCAGATTGGTATGCCTGAGGCCAGAATTCCATTGAGTGAGTGTGCTATTTATTTGGCAACATCTCCGAAGAGCAATTCAGCCTACTTGGCCATTGATGCGGCCATTGCAAAGGTGCATGAGAGCGGAGATTTACCGGTTCCATTGCATTTGCGCAATGCTCCAACCAAGCTGATGAAAGAACTGGGCTACGGGGAACAATACCAATACGCACATGCTTTCCCCAATCATTTTATTTTACAAGATTATCTTCCGCAAGAAATCAGAACAGAAAAATTTTATCAAGCCGCTCACAATAGCAAAGAGCAATCCGCTCAGCAGTGGATGCAACATTTGTGGGGTGACTTTAAAAACAACAAATCATGAGTATATCCGTTCCAACCATACAATTAAAACCGGGAAAAGAAGCATCTTTGAGAAGAAAGCATCCGTGGGTTTTTTCAGGAGCTGTAGCCAGTGTCAATCAAATCCCAACCGATGGCCAATGGGTAAGGGTAGTGGATGCCCGAGGACAATTCTTGGGTCAAGGCCATTTTCATGAAGGCTCCATTTGTGTCAGAATAATTGACTTTAAAGACAATGAGATAAATCCCGATTTTTGGCAAACCCGCCTGCAAAAGGCATGGCAGTCTCGCGTTAACATAGGTCTTGTGGACAGTTCAAGTACCAATATTTTTCGTTGGGTGCATGGTGAAGGTGATGGTTTACCAGGTCTTATCATTGATGTGTATGACAATGTTGCGGTGGTTCAACCCCACAGCCATGGTATGTTGTTGAATGCCAATGATATCGCTAATGCAATGCAAAAAGTGGGAAGGGAATGGAAGGCCATATACGTGAAGCCTGCTGAGAAAAATGCAAGTCTAGCACCGTATTATGCTCTTGGAAATAAAACCAAGATCTCAGCCAAAGAGTGGGATTTACAATATGACATTGATTGGGAGACGGGACAGAAAACAGGATTCTTTATTGACCAAAGAGAAAATAGAAAACTCATCGGCAAATACGCTTTGGGAAAAAAGATTCTGAATACATTTTGTTACAGCGGTGGATTTTCATTGACCGCTCTGCAAGCAGGAGCCGTTCATGTGGATAGTTTGGATAGTTCCCAATCTGCCTTGGATTTGACATTAACCAATGTGGCTTTGAATGGATATGGAACGGATAAACATGCGGTCATCAAAGCAGACGCGGTGGAATACATTAAAACCGTTGGCAGTGATTATGATGTCATTGTCCTAGATCCTCCCGCTTTTGCAAAACACCTCAGTGCCAAACACAAGGCTGTACAAGGGTACCGAAAAATCAATGAAGCGGCCATAAGAAAAATTAAATCGGGCGGAATACTATTTACGTTTTCATGTTCTCAAGCGGTTGACAAGGAAACCTTCAAAGGAGCCGTGTTAGCTGCAGCGATTGATGCAGGTCGGGAGGTGAAAATTTTACATCAACTGCATCAACCAGAGGATCATCCCATAAGTTTGTTTCATCCAGAAGGAGAATATTTAAAAGGATTAGTTTTAGAAATCAATTGATATGAGAAAAAAAATTGCTGCAGGTAATTGGAAGATGAATATGCTGGTACATGAAGTGGATCAGTACATTCACGATATGACCAATGTAAACGATAACGCGGAGGTTATCATTGGAGCTCCATCCATTTATCTTCAAAGGTTATTGGATTTGAAACCCAAGGGAATAAAAATTGCTGCACAGGACGTGAGTATCCACGATAAGGGCGCCTACACAGGAGAGATTTCCGCGGCCATGTTGCACGCAATGGGTGTAGATGCTGCAATAATTGGTCATAGTGAACGACGACTGTACCACCATGAAACCGATGAATTGATTGGTCTTAAAGTACAACAATGTCTTTCCAATCGCGTGATACCCATTTATTGTTGTGGAGAAACATTGGCTCAACGTCAGGCCAATGACCAAGAAAAAGTGGTTGAAGAACAAGTCTTAACCGCTTTATCCGCCTTGACCGCTGAACAAATGACGGAAGTGGTGATCGCCTACGAACCTGTCTGGGCCATTGGAACGGGTGTTACAGCGAGCAATGATCAAGCCGAGGAAATGCATGCTTTTATTCGCAAGTGTTTAGAAAAGCAATGGAACGCAGAGGTTGCCCAAAGTGTCAGAATATTGTACGGAGGAAGCGTCAATCCCCAAAATGCAGATGGGCTGTTTGCCTGTCCCAATGTGGATGGTGGTCTCGTAGGAGGCGCAAGTCTGAAAGCAAATGATTTTATGTCCATCATTATCAGCGCAGCAAAGTGAATTACATTGAAGTAAAATTTCAGATTAATCCGGTTATTCCATATCGGGATGTGTTAACGGTTTACCTTGCGGATATAGATTTTGAAAGTTTCGTTGAGGAAGAAGATGGCTTAACGGCCTACATTCAGAAAGATGCTTGGGATGAAAATCGCATGGCCCTGATCATCGAAAATTGGAATGTTGAGAATTGCGAGGTCAATTATCAATGGAAGGAAATTGCACAGCAAAATTGGAATGCCCAATGGGAAAGTCAATTTGAACCCATTGAGGTTTCTGACGATTGTCGTGTTTGTGCTCCGTTTCATGATAAAACAAACGTAACGTTTGAATTGATCATTGAGCCCAAAATGAGTTTTGGTACTGGTCATCATGCCACTACGCACCTGATGTTGTCCGAAATATTGACCATGGATTTCACGGATAAAAAAGTCTTGGACATGGGAAGTGGCACTGGAGTTTTGGCCATTTTAGCCGAGAAAAAGGGAGCTTCATCTTTGGATGCAATCGATATCGATGAATGGGCTTTTGAAAACTGTAATGAAAATGCCTTGCGGAACAATTGTTCTAAAATACAATCGATTCAAGGTGGCGCAGAAAAGATTAATCAGAGATATGATATCATTCTAGCCAATATCAATCGAAACATTCTTACCCGAGATGGTTCCATATATTGGGAACATTTGGTTGCCGGTGGACATCTTTTATTGAGTGGTTTTTACGAACAAGATGTACCCATTTTGATGAATGCCTTTCCAAGTGGAAAACCAATCCAACAAACCGTAAAAGAGGGTTGGTGTATGCTTCACCTGACAAAGTCTTAACCATGCGCAGTGCATTGATAATTGCCGTTCTCTGTTTTTGGATGGGACAGGTTTATGGCCAACTTCCTGAATGGGGAAATGTTTTTCCGCAATCAGAGGTAACCAAGATTAAAATTTATATTCATCCCGATTCTTTGAATCTTCTTTTGTCGGATGATTATTTGGGCAATGGTCATGAATTTCCCGCCTCTTTTGTTTTTGAATCCGATGGATTTATGGACTCATTGGCCAACGTCGGTTTTAGATCTCGTGGAAACACAAGTCTACAAGCAGCTAAGAAATCTTTTAAAGTAGATTTTAATGTGCCACTTGGGGTGGGCAAGTGGCAAGGCTTACGTGAGCTCAATCTCAATGGCAATCACAATGATCCCAGTTTGATGCGGGCTAAATTGTACTGGGATTTGTGTCGGCATTTTGGGTTGCCTGGATCACGGGTGAGTTATACCGAGTTGTACATCAATGGCGAATACAAAGGGTTGTATATCAATGTAGAGTTTGTGGATGATTTATTTACAGAATTGTATTTTAATGAAAAAACAGGTAACCGTTGGAAATGCTTATATCCCGCCACTTTGGAATATCTAGGACCCAATGGGGCAGATTATCAGGTGCTTTCACCATGGGGTTCTGTCATTTATGGTCTGGAGAACAATACCCAATTGAATGATTTTCAAGATCTGGCGGATTTTATTCAAGTCATCAACAACACGCCTGCCTCGAGCTTACCCTGTGAGTTAAGAAAGATTTTCAATGTTGATCGTTTATTACAATACATGGCCATAGATGTCATGACGGGCAATTGGGATGGCGCGCATTTTAATAAAAATAATTTCTACCTCTATCAAAATGATCTCACCCACCGATTGGAATTTTTACCTTACGATACAGACAATACTTTTGGAATTGATTGGTCCAATATCAATTGGAGCACCCGAAATATTTATAATTGGGATGGAAGCGCCAACTTGGTGTTGTACAACAAGATGATGGCCACTGCAGAATTTCGATCCATATATAATTTCTACATTCAATCGGTAGCCAATTACATGAGCTCCAATGACTATACACTTCAAGTGGAGTCGTTGCAGACCATGATCACCCCATCCGCTTTGAATGATACCTACCGAACTTTGGATTACGGTTTTGATAACACTGATTTTACCAATGCCTTGGACAGTGCTTGGGGAGATCATGTTACATTCGGAATTTTGGAGTACATCAATGCCCGCGTTTCTTCTGCATTGAGTCAATTGGACAATAACATTGCGAATCCCAATTTAATCTATCAAGTATCCAGTCAAGTGGCAGGTGATGCCATACATTTGTCTTTTAAGTCAACCTCCAATTCCCCAAGTGTGGGCTACCGAATTGAAGGTGCATCCAATTGGAATCTGCTTTCCGCCAATGTCGTCAGTTCATCCATATGGGATTATTCTATTTTGGTGACTCTGCCGCTAGCAGGTTTTCAAGGAACCATTGAATGGCAGGTGGTACCTGCAGGCCAGAATCTCACAGCTAATCCATGCCAAGTTTATGTTACCCACATAGGTACTGAAAATCTAGGGTATTTCATCAATGAAATTGCGCCCAATGGCACACAAGGATATGGGGATGCAGCCAATGAGCAGAATGATTGGATTGAGATTTATCGAGCTCCCGGCTCAATTTTCCTGTGGAATAACATCTGGATCACCGATAATCCAAGAGATCCCAATAAGTGGAAATTGCATGACATCAATATCAATTCAGGTTCCTTTTTGACGTTTTGGGCGGATGATACGCCAACGCAAGGGAACAGTCATTTGAATTTTAAATTGAATGGCGATGGCGAATTTGTTGGCATTTCCTATTGGGACAATGGTGATTTTCATTGGTTGGATTCCATCTCTTTCCCTGCGGTCGATGGTCTTGTGAGTTACGCCAGAATGACGGATGGAGAAACTCCATGGCAAATGGTCAGTGCCTCAACTCCGGCGGCAAGCAATGTGGCTACTTTTATAGAAGAGCCTGCCAACGCATCCATTCAGGTTTACCCCAATCCCGCTCAAGATTACTTTTATTGGAAGGGAGGTTTTGGTAAAGTGTACAATAACCAAGGTCAGTGGATCGCCAATTTAATGATGCCAGCCATTGTGGAAACAGATCAATGGACATCTGGAGTCTACAACATTGTCTCAGGTAATGGGGTAGTGAGATTGGTTGTTATCCATTAGTCTCTAATAACGACAAGGCAGATTGAGGATGTAGAATGGCTATTTTTTTTCGAGGAAATGCCTTTCGATCTCGTGTAATGAGGGCGTCAATTTTATTGTTCTGAAGACAACAATGATATTGTATTCCATCTTCTAAATCGGGATGTATGGAACCGAGACCAGCCATGATGTGAGATTCGTTCACAGGCATTGCTGATATAATATCCATCATGGTTCTGATGTTTTTTTTAGCCGCAGCAGCACCATGAATTTTTCTGGTGATATAAAATAAATGGGAATAGGTGAGGGCGCTGCAATAAAGCTTGCATTTTTTACCAATGGCTTTTTGAATGAGTGCATCGGCAAATTTTGTTGCCTCTCCACGATCGATTAGAAAATCTAGAATCACATTGGTGTCCAAAAAGAAGTGTTTCATGCTTTATATTTTTTCATCAAGTGATTTGCATAATCATCTTGCCAATCCTCTACTTGATGGGCCGAGATACTTCCTCTTAAATTCATGATGGGATGGGATACTTCATTACTCATCTTTTTTGATGTGAGTGATTTGAAAAAATCTTCTGTCAATTGGGATACGCTCATCCCACTGCTTTCAGCAAATTTCTTGGCCATGGCTATCATTTCTTTTTCTATGGTTAAGGTTAACTTGACTTTCATAACACGTGTGTTTTTGTATTCAAATATACGTGTTATTATGCTGGGTTGATTCAAACGATATTATTTTTGCAAATTTTCATTAACCAGAAATAAAAAACAAGCAGCATATAAGGTGCATATAGCACGATGGTTAATCGTTAAAAATTTGTCGTGTGCCGTCAGACCTGCTATTTTTACCCCAAGATGAAAAAAATAGCCGTTGTTATAAGCATGTTATTCGCCTATGCTGCGAATGCCCAGAATACCCATCAAGTTGGGAATACAACATTGACAGAATTTGATTTGGTGACAGGAGTGCAAATTCCTTGGGAATTGGTTTGGGGTCAAGATGATCACATTTGGTGCACCACCCGCAAAGGAAATGTTTTGCGCATCGACCCCGCGACAGGAAATTATGAAACTTTGTTGACCAAAACAGTGCCGTATAACGGAGGTAGCGAACCGGGTATGTTGGGCATGTGTTTGCATCCTGATTTTTTAACCAACCCTAAAGTGTACGTTGTATACAATTACAACCAAGGTGCCAACACCATCAAAGAGCGTTTGTCCATGTTTGATTATGATGGAACAGCACTGGTCAACGAGACCATTTTAATTGATGCCATTGGCGGTGCAGCCATCCACAATGGTTCACGCATAATCATTACACCAGATAACAAGATCATGATGACAACTGGTGACAATGGTGATCAGGGGGTGAGCAGCCAAAACATCAACTCGTTGAATGGGAAAATTCTTCGTGTCAATCTTGATGGAAGTATTCCTTCTGACAACCCAGATCCCAACTCTTATGTTTACTCCTTCGGTCACCGCAACGGACAAGGTTTGTGTGTTGGGCCCAATGGAATTATTTATGAAAGTGAGCATGGACAAAACGCATCTGATGAATTGAACATTGTTGAGCCCAACAGAAATTATGGTTGGCCTACGGTTCAGGGAGCTTGCAATACCACAGCTGAACAAACGTATTGCACCGCCAACAATGTGAAGGAACCCATCTTGGAATGGTCACCTTGCAGGGCAGTAAATGGTCTTGAATATTACGTGCATCCTGCCATACCAGAATGGCAGAATTGTATTCTAATGGCAGTATTGGGAGGCCTTGGTGGAACTTACGAGCGTTTATCCGTGATTCACTTGAGTGCCGATGGTCAAACTGCAACTTGCAATGATGCGCAAGACACCTATTTCCAAGTATTCAATCAGCGTATCCGTGATTTTTGTGTCAATCCCCATACAGGCGCGTTGTATATGGCATTGAATGGTTCATCTTATCCTGGTTCTGGTCCCAATATCATCAAGGAATTCAGAAACTTGGCCTATACCAATACTTCTGTCTTGGGTCATGAGCCAGAACAAAACATTACTGTTTTCCCTAATCCGGTTTCCAATGAGTTGGCGTTAAATTTCTCACCAACTTTTATGGGAAGTACCGTAGAAGTCATTGGTTTCAATGGCCAAACGGTTAGTAGCTCAACCGTAAACAACGAGACCATGAAATGGAATGTGCAAGACTGGGCAGCAGGGAGCTACTTTGTACGTTGTTCAAGTAGCAAAGGAACGGTAACCAAAACTTTTGTAGTTGCGCATTAATGATCAGTAAATCTTTTTGGACAGCCCTCGTTTTTACGGTGGGCTGTTTTTTTTCTCTTCATGCCCAAGAGGCTGAAAGAAGTACCTATAAGGTCGTTGTGCTTTTCGATGATGATTTGTCGTTGGATACAACTTCAGCTATGTGGCGCATGAGCAATTGGGTTACGGGTGAAACCAAGAATTTTAACCCCAAGAATGGTGCGCCAATGATTTTGAAGAGCCAAGACGTGGTCCTGGTTTGCTACGGAAATGATTGCAATCGATGGGTTTTCAGCGAAGAGGATATTAGCCATTCAGCTTCTTGGGGTAGTCTTGAAAAAACGGTCTATTATTTTTTTCAGCCCAATTATCATTTGGAAAATCCATTGGTGGTATCGGCTTTTTCAGCCAACGTTCGCAATGAAAGGGCACCCAGCATGATTGGAATTTTAAACTTTAAGCAATGGAATGCAGATGGCTCGTCGTTGCAACAAGGTTTAAATGCCATTCCAGGTGTGATGCTGGAATCAAGAGGTCAAGGAGGAAGTCCAAGAATAAATATCAGGGGTTCCATGTTGCGCTCCACATTCGGAATCAGAAATGTGCGGATGTACTTCAATGGTTTTACTTTAACCTCTCCAGACGGTACAACCCCAATGGAAACCATTGATCCCATGTGGGTGTCAGAAGCAGAGGTCATCAAGGGACCTGCAGCGGCTGAATATGGCAACGGAACGGGTGGGGTGGTTTTAATGAAAGGATTGCGTCCCAATTACATGACGCACACCATTAAGTCCAGCCTAATCATGGGAAGCTGGGGTTACAATCGTCTTCAGTATGCGGTGAATGTAGCATTGCCCATTGGAATCAATAGAAGGCAATTCTCATTGGCCTATGTCAAAGCAGGAACCCATGGCTACAGGGATCAAGAATACAACAATAGAGAACAAGTTCTCCTGACCGCTCACAAAGAAGTGAAGAATCTTTTTAATTGGGGTAACAGGGGAAATGATCATGTGATTGGCAGCAACATCACACAGTTTCAATACCACAATGGCCATTGGGCTTTACCCGGAAGTCTGAACGCTAAGGAGTTGGCATCCAATCGCAAAGCAGCGCGGCCTTTTTCATTGGCCAACGACACCCGTTTAGAAAGAAAACGTTGGATGATGGGTTTTGGACAGGATAGAAATTGGAACAGCAAATGGGAAGCCATTTGGAGGGTGAGTTATCAGAGCAGCATCAAAATCAACCCTTACGGCACCAGTGCTGCTTTTGCCGGCTTTAAAGATGAATCCAACAAAGGTTGGAATGGAAGAGCACAACTTGGTTATCAGATTCTGGAGAATAAAGACTGGTCTCTTTCTTTGAAGTCTGGTCTGGAGTGGCAACAAGAGCATTTCACCATTGAAGAATTCAATTTGACCAATGGGGAACGGGGTGACTTAAAGTACAACTATGATGTCAACTTTTCACAAGCTTTTGCACACTTTGGAGGATTGTTGAAATTCAGAAATTGGGCTTTGTTACAAGCAGGTATAGCGCAACACCAAACCAATGCTCAAGTTTCTGGAGCCTATGGTTCAGAGGAAGAGACTACGCAATCTATTTCTTGGGATCCCCAATGGACCCCTAGGGTGGCAGCAAGCATAATGTGTTTCAAAGATCAATACCTTTTTGCCAATTATGGAGAAGGATTTTCAAATCCAAACGTCTTTGAACAAGTGGATTATACAGCAGGTCAATTCAATGTCTCTCTGCAACCAGAGTTGGGAAATCAATGGGAATGCGGATATAAGGGAGCGCTAAAGGGTGTCGAATGGCAATTGGCGCGCTATCAACAAACCTTATCCAATATCATCCTACCCAATGCTGTGAGTTCATCCGTTCCTGAGAGTTTTATCAATTCCGGTAGCACCTCGCAAAACGGTTGGGAGGTAGTATTACAATACAATTTTTTTGTTGGCGAATCTAAGTTTCTTCGTTGCAATGGATGGATCAATGGCCACAAGGCCGATTATGTTTTTACAGAATATACCAATGATGGGGAGAATTTTTCAGGTCAATTAATGCCAGGAACCGCATTGCATACAGCTCAGGCCGGATGCGATTTTGAATGGAACGAAAAATGGCAATTCACGATTTCCGATCAATGGGTCGACAGAATGGCTCTTAACAATGCCAATACCGTTTGGTCCAATCCATATCACTTGATGCAGGTTAGACTGTCTGGAAATATGTTTAGCAGGGAATCTCAAAATCGATCTTTATCCTGGCATTGGATGATAGGGGTGAACAATGCGTTAAACAGCATGTATTCTTCTTTTCATCAGCTAAATGATGCAGGTGGCCGATACTACAATCCTTCTCCAGAAAGAAATTTCTATGTTGGATTAAGCGCGTTTGTACACAGACCCCGTTAAATTTGTATATGCAATTTAAAATTCAATCTCCTTTTACGCCCTCAGGTGATCAGCCCGAGGCCATCAAACAACTGGTAAGGGGAATTGAAACCAATGAGAAATTTCAAACACTTCTCGGTGTCACGGGCTCAGGAAAGACTTTCACGGTGGCCAATGTCATTGAACAAACGCAAAGGCCAACCTTAATTCTGTCCCACAATAAGACCCTAGCGGCACAATTGTATGGGGAATTCAAAGCCTTTTTTCCGCATAACCTTGTAGAGTATTTTGTTAGCTATTACGATTATTACCAACCGGAAGCATTTATCCCGGTCACCAATACCTACATCGAGAAGGACTTGGCCATCAACCAGGAAATTGAACGTATGCGACTCAGTGCCACTTCTGCATTGCTTTCCGGTAGACGTGATGTTATTGTAGTGGCTTCTATTTCTTGTATTTATGGTATCGGTAACCCGATAGAATTCAACAAATCCGTCATTGATTTGGCCAAAGGACAAAAGATGAGTCGTCAGGGATTTTTGCATCGATTGGTGGAAAGTCTTTACAGTAGGGCATTGGTTGACTTTGCGAGAGGGACTTTCCGAGTGAGTGGCGATACGGTGGACATTTTTCTTGCCTATGCGGATCATGCCATTCGGGTTGTGTTTTGGGACAACGAGATTGAATCCATTGATAGCATTGATCCTGCTTCAGGAAAGAAAATAATGAAGTATGAGACCATTCGTATTTATCCGGCCAATCTATTTGTAACCTCCAAGGAGACGTTGAATGATGCCATTTGGGAGATTCAGCAAGACATGGTGGTGCAGGTCGAGGCCTTTAAACGAGAAGGTAAGGAGGTGGAGGCCAAACGATTGGAAGAACGTGTGACCTACGATATTGAAATGATGAAGGAATTGGGATATTGTTCCGGCATTGAGAATTATTCCCGTTACTTTGATCGACGCCAACCGGGCCAACGTCCGTTCTGCCTCATGGATTATTTTCCAAAGGACTATTTGTTTGTGATTGATGAGAGTCACGTGACCGTGAGTCAGGTGAGCGCCATGTACGGCGGTGACAGAAGCAGAAAAGTCAATTTGGTGGAACATGGTTTCCGACTCTCGGCGGCCATGGACAACCGCCCGCTCAAATTCAATGAGTGGGAGGAAATGCAGAACCAAGTAATCTTTGTCTCAGCCACTCCTGCGGATTATGAATTGGAGAAATCGGAAGGTGTAGTGGTGGACCAAGTAGTTCGCCCTACGGGTTTATTGGATCCTCCTATTGAAATCCGACCAACCAAAAATCAAGTGGATAATTTGCTGGAAGAGATTCGCAAAACGGTAGACAAAGGCGAAAGGGTATTGGTCACTACATTGACCAAGAGAATGGCAGAGGAGTTGGCAAAATACTTTGATCGAATCAACGTTAAGTGCAGATACATTCACAGTGAAGTGCAAACATTGGATCGAATAGAAATTTTAAGAGGCCTAAGAGAAGGTGAGTTTGATGTCCTTATTGGTGTCAATCTCTTGCGTGAGGGTTTGGATTTACCAGAAGTTTCTTTGGTTGCCATCATGGATGCAGACAAGGAAGGATTCTTGCGCAGTCATCGCTCGTTGACACAAACGGCCGGTCGTGCGGCGCGAAATCTGAATGGCAGAGTGATTTTCTATGCAGACAAAGTAACCGACAGCATGAAATCAACCATGCGTGAGACGGAGAGAAGACGTTTGAAGCAACTGGCCTATAATGAAGCCAATGGCATTGTGCCACGTCAAGTGAAAAAGGATCATATCAGCACGGCATCCAAAAAAGTGTATACTGAACCAACGGATTGGAATGCTGCAATGGCTGCCGATCCGGTGCATCAATACTTATCCAAAGATCAGTTACAGGGATTGATTCAATCCACCAAGAAACAAATGGAAGTAGCCGCCAAAGAGTTGGATTTTATGAATGCCGCTCGACTACGTGATGAAATGTTTAACTTGCAAAAACAATTAGAAACCACTACAGCATGAGAAAATTGATTTTAGCCACCTTCGTATTGACAACTATTTTTGGTTGTAAAACAAAACAACCCATCGTTAAAGAAGAAGATGGATTGGGAATGATGCAAGAATTGTTGACTGCAAATGAAGGTTTTATTACTGTGGATAAAACCTACACAGGGCCAGCCAAAGGTGATGCTTTCACCATCAATGATATGAACATCACAGGAGATTCTCTTTTCATAGCTGTTCAATACAGCGGCGGTTGTCAGAATCATACTTTTGAAATGATCACCCATGGCAATATGTTAAAGAGTTTGCCACCTCAATTGCCATTGTATTTGGAACATCATGGGAATGGTGACAATTGTCGATCATTGATTACCAAGAAATTGGCATTCGACTTGAAACCATTGCGTGCGCAATCCGGCAAAAAGGTGAAAGTTTTTGTCAATGATGACAAGAACAAAATGGTGGAATATTCTTGGGAGTAGGTCCTTTGTCTTTTATCAAAAAAATAGCAACTTTATTGAGTGGTTCTGTAATCGCTCAATTGTTGACTTTTGCATCTTATCCCATTTTAACGCTTTGGTTGGCCCCAGAACAATGGGCCACATTGGGAATTTTTAGTGCCTTTGTGGGTGTATTTTCTGTTTGGTCATGCGGTGGATTGGAATCAGCCATTCTATTACCCGATCAACATGGTGCCGCCTATTCTCTCTGGCGGATCGCTCGCCGATGGGGTATTTATCTTGGTGCATTGGCCTCTGTGGCATTGTCTATTGGCCTGTGGTATTTTCCTGAATACTTCAGTGATTATTATTTTGTTGGTATGGTCTTGCTCACGGGTTTGAGTGTGTTTTTAGAAGGGGGCATTTTGTCCACCATGCAGTGGAACAATCGGTTGGAAGCTTTTGGGGTGATGTCAAAGTCACGTATGATTCAAGCATTGGTTTCTTTGGGATTGAGTATCGTTTTGGCTTTTGTTGTTCCAAAGTACAATGGTGTTTTGGTCTTTGCCTGGGTTTTAGGACAGTTGGCTGCCTATGTATGGCTCAACTGGAACCTAAAGCACCAATTGAAAATTGAAAATGTTCATCATGAACCGGAGCATTTGGCTTTTGCCTCCTATGCTCATTTTCCATTGCCCTCCATGATCTCTTCTTTGTTCAATTCCATTTCACGTCAGTTGCCATTTTTTATTTTGCCCGTTTTCGGTAATGCTGCTTTGATGGGGAATTTTACACTGGCCCATAAAGTGCTATCAGCACCCATTGCCTTTATTGGCGCCTCCTTGACCCAAGTTTTTAATGTGAAGTCGAGCAAAGGATACAGGGATGGCGGTGATTTGCATGACTGGACCAAACGTTGGTTGTGGATTTTTACGGTGTCTTCATTTATCCCGCTCTTCATTATAATATTTTTCGGTAACGACCTTTTCCGTTTTTTCTTTGGTGATGAATACCAAGAAGCAGGAACCTTTGCCGCTTATTTGGCTCCATGGATATTTGTTTTATACTGGATCAATCCACTTTCACATTTGATCAACGTGCACCATGCCTTAAAACAACATTTGTATTATAATTCAATGGTATTGCTGCTGAGAGGTTTGTCTCTGTGGCTAATGGGCGTATGGATGGGTTTTGAAGCCGCAGTGGCTGGATTTGGAACCATTGGCCTCTTGGCGGCCCTTTTTATGGCATCATGGTTATGGCGGTTGAGCAAAAATTCGAAAAGTGAGCCCCTTGTAAATTCCACATTGAATCCTCAACCTTTGAAGATTGTTTTTACCGGGGATGTTGCTTTTACTGGGAGCTACGCAAAGAGATTAGCCAACAATGAAGAAATTTGGTCCAATGATGTTCAACGTTTATTCAATGATGCAGCGGCTTCTGTGATCAACTGGGAAGGAGCTTGTACGGATAGAAATATTGACAGACGAAGAGGTGATTCCATTGCGCAACCGTTCCGAGCTTTGACTTATTGTATCCAGCGCAATATCAATGTTTTTAATTTGGCCAACAATCACATTTTGGATGAGGGCGCTGAGTGCGCAGGCAATACCACTCAAAAGATTTTGGATCTTGGTGAAATGCCATTGGGTTTAAATACCAAGGGTGAATGGGATTGGACGCCCCAATACATTTGTCTCAATGGTTTGACGGTCGCATTATTGGCCGTTGAGGAGGATGAGCGTAAATTGGATCGATTGAAATTGCGCCGCCACCTCAAGACGATTCGTTCCAATTGTGACTACATTGTCTTAAATTACCACGGTGGTGAAGAGTACAGCGATATTCCTTTTCCATTCAAGAAACGTCGGTTATTGTCATTAATACATGAAGACATTGATGTTATCATTGCCCACCATCCCCATGTCGTTCAGCCCGAGCAGCGCATAGGAAAAAAATGGATTTTTTATTCATTGGGCAATTTTATATTTGACATTGCCGAGCAATCCGGTCGAAATAAAATAGAGCAAGGTGCATTGTTACAGTTGAATTTCTTTGCAGATCGAATCGAACCCATTTGGACTCCATTGGTTCTGGACAATGAAAAAGGGATCATATCAGTGGGCAATGGACAATGGTTAACGGATCTTCAATCCAAATGGGAGTCCAAAGATTATCTTTCACTTTGGACAGAAGAGTGTCATCGAATTAGAAAGGAAGAGCAAAAACTAACTTCAAGTATGATGGTATCGAAGGCAACGGAGAAAGAAGGCCATTCAAGTCGAATGAAATGGCGTTCCATTTTCAATCCCACACGTCGAACATTATTAATCGGTGATTGGATTTACCGTTGGAACAATAAATAACACATGAATCAAGCGATAGCACTTCATCTTCAAGAGCATTCTGTTTATCCCTGGTATAAAAATGACGAGGGACTTTTTCGGGGTTATGTTTATGATGATGAAGATCGTTTTTTAATCAATGAAGCAGCTTGGCAGTTTATCGACCGTGCGTTGAATGACAAACGCCAATTTATCAATGGAGTTTTTTTGTTTGTGCGGTTCTATCAAGAGGAATGCGTGATGTTGTCTGATTGGGGTAGGAGTTTTACCATGCTATTTGGTTTCAAGAATCATCAGTGGCATATTGGAGACGATGGCTGGAACTTGGCTGAGAAGTTGGAATTGAGGAAGGATGAAATACAGGCTTTTCACTTTGAAGCTTTTTCATTTTGTCCAGACCATTCAACACCTTGGTTAGGACTTAGTCAAATGCAAGCCAATGAACGGGTTGTTTTAAAAGCCAACGGAGAAGTTTCTTTAACAGATTTCGCAACCTTACCCAAATTCAATTTGAATTTTGAACAGGCCAACACGCGTATGGTCAATCGGTTACTTTCTAAAAAGATTGAAGGGAAGTATGTTGTTCCACTGAGCGGTGGTTGGGATTCTAGGCAGTTATTGTGTAGTTTGATTTTGAGCGGTGTCCAAAACATCATCGCGTACACATACGGCAATGAGGAGAGTTCCGAAGTGAAAATAGCGGCCAGCATCGCCAAAGAACTGAATGTCGAGTGGTTCTTTGTTTCCTACACACCTGATTTGATAAGGCAATTGTTCGGCGGAAAAGGTCGAGATTTTCTGCATTATGCATCACAAGGAATTTCTTCACCACAAGAGCAAGAATTCTTTGCATTGTTGGAATTGACTAGGAGAGGGGTAATCAGGAAGGGAGATGTCCTATTGCCAGGTTACTGCGGAGATTTACCTGCCGGAAGTTATGTTCTAACGGATGTAAATGCTCAGTCAAAAGTCAATACTCGAACCATCAAGCGATGGATAAGAGACCGACATCTCGCGTTCGCACGTGGTAGTGGTGTTGAAGATTTGCTATTAACCAAAATTTATGCGAACCTTGAACCCAGTCAAGACGCCACTTTTGAAGATTGGAATAGGGGGCATGAACGTTGGTTCATCAAGGAGAAAGTAAGTAAGTATGTATTGAATGGCTTGCGGACTTTTGAATATTTTGGAATAGAATGGAGATTGCCGCTGTGGGATGTGGAATGGTTGGCCTACTGTTATGGTTGTCATTTTGAACAACGCCAAAATAGGTCTCATTTTAAGCGTCAAGCCAATCGATTTTTATTTCAGCCATTGGGTGTTCCGCATGTGATCAACGACAATCCCGTTTCATGGAAGTCGCGACTAAAGAGCATGCTAAAAGATTGGATTCCGGCACAGTGGATGCAACAATGGGCCAAATTGAGAATAAAAAAGGCCGATTTGGACAATACCAATGGTCGCCATTTGGTGGCTATCTTGAAGAAAGAAACCACTGTTCAAGCCAATTGGGCTGATGAGTCCGTCAACCCTTATTTGGCCGCGTATATCTGGAAGTTATTGGGTTGATTCAACGTGTTTTTTGAAATTTTCTAAGATCATTGACCAGCCCATCCGCTGCATCTCTTCACTATTTTCACCCTCAGGATCAAAACTTTCAACAACTTTGATACCGGAGTCATTGGCCTCAAAAGTCACAATAACTTTTCTATTGTCCTCTAAGTGATAAGCGATTTTTTGGTGGTGATCGATCTCATCATAAAATCCAATCAGATCAAATCCAAAACTGCCGTCCTTGGCTTCCATGCGCACAAAACGTTTTCCTCCTATGTTCATATCATTGGAGGCTGATGGGCTATGCCAATCATCTCCTGCAAAATTCCATTGGGTCATGCGATCTGGGTTCATATAGGCATCCCAAGTGTTTTCAAGGCTACTGTTGATGAGGGTTTCTATGGTAATCATAAAGTAAAGTTAATAAGGGCACTAGGCTTTTTGAAATTTTTGACTAAACTTTAAACAATCCAAAAATCATGAGCGCCACCAAAATCATCAACATGTGGTGTAACAATACAGTCCAACGTTGCTCGTTATTCTTCCAGTTTTCAATCAATGAAAATGGCCAGAACAGGATACAAAAGATGGCGATACCGCTCATCATCAGAAAGGTAGCGGTTGGCCAATGAGCAATTTTGAAAAGAACGCCAGTGCAGAATAGCAATATTGAAACGACCAATGTGACATTTTTCCATTTGGCCAATCGAAGGCCTTCTTGTTGGTATATCTTAATCAGGGTTAGTGGAAAGACAACAAGTGTTGCAGTGATGAGCGAGAGCAAAATGAAAGCCAGTGCCCCTGGTCCATGTGCAATTTTGATGGCCATTCCCGTAAATAGCATAGCAATGCTGAATACCATGCTGTACATCAATCCTTGATGGATTATTTTTTGCGTTTTCATTTGATTATAGGTGTTTATTTGGTTTCTTATTGTGATAATTTCAGAGGCGTCAAAAGACTGCCAAGCGTTCTGCATTCTTTCATCAAATGAGAGGTTTGCGTCTTCATTTTCTATCAGACAGGCAATGTGATCGACAACGCTATCAAAAAGTACATGATCTTCAGGGCAGTGCTCTGAGATCTTTCTTTTGATGGCATCAATCTCCTCAGGGCTCATATCGACTGAATGGTTTTCTTGTCGGCTAGGATAATTTCCTGAACCGTTTGAAGAAATGATTGCAATGCGGCAATTTTTTCTTTTGCAGCTGTTTTACCTTCAGGTGTCAGGCTGTAATATTTGCGTGCACGTCCATTAACAATTTCACTTTCCGTAGTAAGAATTCCTTCCATTTCCAAGGCATGCAGCGAAGGGTAGAGCGCTCCCTCCGTTAATTGTATGGTGTCACGGGATAGTGCTTTCACGCATTGGGTGATTTCATATCCGTACATTTTCCCTTTCTCTTTGAGCAATTTGAGAATAAGGGTTTTTAAAGTGCCTTTGATAAATTCTGATGAATGCATAGCGCAAATATATACCTAATTTTCTTATGTATTAGAAAAATAATTTATTTCCTCTTGAAAATAAAATGAGGTGTTAGTTTTCTTTCCAAGTACCCTTTCCGGCCTTGTCTGGATGGGCCAATAGCCAACGTTCAATTTGAACCCCGATTTGCGGATCTTCAGGTAATCGGGTGTAGTCGTTGATGAATTTTCCTTCATCATCCAACAAGAAACTCAATGGAATATTGTTCAAGCACAGTTCCTCTCTCATTTCGGGTTGATTTCCCATATAGACCATCTGTGTCTTCCATTTTTTATTCTGTACAGCAGCTTTCCAGGTGGATTCCTCTTCATCCATGCATATTGCTACAAATTGTGCAGCACCATGGAATTTGATGGCCAATTTTTCCATGGCCTGCAATTGCTTCATGGCATATGCATTCCAAGTGGCATAAAACAAAACATAAGTCAATTTCCCTGCATTCAAGGTCATGTCCCAATGTTTGTTCTTTAGATCTTTGCCCTGAATGTCTGGCATGGCCCAATCTTTAACGCATTTACGGCTATTCTCTAACAATGCAAAACATACTGTTCTCTCGGGATTGTCAAAATCCGGTGATTGTGTCAATCCTTTATCTGCAATCTGTTGTAACAGCATTTGATAAGTCATCGATCCAATGCTTTGATTATTGAATCCGTGTTGAAGAAAAGTGATGAGCGCTGCCATTCGATGCGGTGATGCAACCAATAGTTGATATTCGTCCAAAAGGAGCTCAATTCTTTTTATATCGATGGGATTACTGAATACTTTCTTGCTATCCTGAACAAACTTACTGGGCCCTGTAATAAAGAAATCACTGAAATACAACTCCAAAGCTTGGACGTAAGCAGGGTGGTAATAGGTTGGTGAGTTACTGCCCCCAAAGTATTGTAGCATCAACTCCGTTCGGGGTGATTTTGCTATTAAATACAATCTCGCCATGGAGTATCGATGCAGAGTACTCAGAAACTTCAATTGACCCAGTGGAAGAGCCAGTTGCAATGAATCGTCAAAGGATTTAACAATCTGAGCAAATTGCGCAATTTGAACGCTGTCACTCCGGGTATTGCTTTCGGGCAACATATCCAATTCATGTCCTTTCTTCTTTAAGTGAACACGTTGCTCTTCCTTTCCAATAGCCGTTTCAGCAGCAAAGTCAAAATAATGTTCTTCTAGAAAGTTATTGTAGTCTTTGTAATAAGTCAATACGCGCTTGTGCAAATCATCAGAACCGCTGACCCACAAAACGGGGATGTCGGTCTTATCAAATTGAATGGGACCCGTGGATTTTAATGTGGGTATTTCAATTTGGTAACTTCCATCCGACTCACCGTAAAATATTCCTTCCCATCGACCCAATCGAAAAAAGAATACATGGGCTGGTTTTTGTATCGGAATATCAAGTGAAAAATTCCCAGCGTTATCGATGGGAATTCTACCAATAACCTCTCGTTTTTCTGAAATAAAATCATGGCATATTTCGACAGTCATGGTTTGGTTTACTCCCAAAGGAAATGACCCTGTTATTTGTATGCTCCAAATGGGAGATGACAAACACAGGAAACAAAAAAGTAGAATAAATGCTCTTTTATTTTTCATCATAAACTTTTACCACAGAGGGAAGGAACGAAGAAACATCCCCTTTATTTCGCAGCACCTCTCTAACAATGGTGCTGTGCACAAAGGCGTATTGCGGATCAGTAAACATCAATACGGTTTCTATGTTGGGATGCAAAGATTTGTTCATGTGGGCGATGGATCTTTCGTATTCAAAATCTCCTCCATTTCTAATACCGCGCAACAAGTATTGCGCACCAATGGATTGACAGTAGTCAATGGTCAATCCGTGAAAAGTCTCCACTCGTACATTGGGCAAATGGGCAAAACTTTCGTTGCACCATTTCAAACGTTGCTCCAATGGGAACATGTATTGCTTTGAAGTATTGGTTCCAATGCCAACGACAATTTCATCAAATAGGTGAGCACTTCGTTCAACAACATTGACATGACCTTTGGTGATGGGATCAAAGGATCCTGGGAATACGGCAATTCTTTTCATATGGATAAATTCTGAAAAAATGAAAAATGAACATGCCCAAATTTTTTCATTTTTAAAAATGAGCTATGCGTTTCGAAGGTGTGTTCTTTACCATGCTCTAGTACCAATAGTCCGCCCTCTTTTAAGAGATTCAAACAAAGGTCGGGTAGTTCCATCATTTGAGCCAAATCAAATGGCGGATCAGCAATGATCAAATCAAAGTTTGTTGTATTTTGTTTCAACCAAGTCAATGCATCTGCTTTGACGACATTTCCTTTAACCTTAAATTTTTGATGGTTTTTCTTGATTTGTAAAACGTGTGCAGCCTGACTTTCAATGGAGGTGATGTGTCCTGCACCCCGTGAAGTACACTCCAAACCTAACGCTCCTGTTCCGGAGAATAAATCCAGCACGGTGGCTCCTTCCATGTCCAACATGTGGTGCAAGATGTTCATTAATCCCTCACGTGCGAAATCAGTCGTAGGTCGTCCATTGAATTTTTTGAGCACCTCAATGGGAAGTCCTTTGTATATGCCTCCAATTATGCGCATAATGTATGCATCAAAACACTGTGCCATTGCGCTGGCAACCATTCATTTTTTGGCAAATGCAATCCCATGGGAGGCAGCCACAAGTTTAATCCACCAATGTATGGTTTTAAGGACTCCATGAGCTCTTCAGAAACATCCTCTCCCGTAACCACTACCATGGTTTTTTCTGAGCACTCAAAGTTTTGCAGTGCTGCTGAAATAAAGTACAAACTATCTTCCCAGCTCCTGGATTCAAATGGATTGGCCAATAATCGCTTTCCTCCTTTGATCAGGTGAATGTTGATTTTTTGGGCTTCCAAGTTGGCAAACAGGATCTCTCCTTTTTCGTGTTGGGGAGAGGTCAGTTGCAACCAGGGGTGCACCCAACTTTTGACGGATGCCTGAGGAAAGAGCAAGGCGATACTTTCCATGGATTGATGGTGGCGATCAACCAAAATGACGCGCTCATCTGTTAACATAGTGTGGTGCATTTGATGTGCGGGGAGATCCGACATCCAAAGTTCAATCTTACTTTCTTCAAAAAACAACTCAGGAACCAATGTCCAACTATCGCTGTCATAAGTGATACTGACCTTTCTAAATAGATACTGATTTAAACCTTGTTGCGAAATCAATGCTGGAATTTCCCAAGGTTGAATCCGCAATCGAAACAAATGCACAGGCTGTCTATTCTGATAATCAAACAAAGCCAATTGAAGGCCCTCCCCATGAATGTGCAATGCCAGATGCATCTGATCTGATTGCTTCAACCATTTTTCAGGCACATCGATAATTGGCACATGGGTCATCTGAATATTCGCATGATTTATTCGTCCTGCGAATCTACATAATCCTTGCGCCTTTCCGTTATTTGCAAAATAATTTTCACCATGAGTCAATCCAACCTGAGTCAAATGTTTGAAGAGAGGGCGCTCTCCTTTCTCCCTTTTCAACCTACAGAAGGGCAGGGTAGATTGCTTCATGTTTTTGGTCGCTTTGCCGCTACTCCCAAGCCTCGGTGCGTATTGCTCGTGAAAGGATATGCTGGTACCGGAAAAACAACCACGGTTCAATCCATGGTGAAGGCACTGGAAAGTTATGGATTGAGTGTTGTTCTTTTGGCGCCCACAGGGAGAGCTGCCAAGGTTTTGGGCAATTACTCTGGAAGACCCGCCTCCACGATACACCGTCAGATTTATTATAAACGTTCAGATCGTTCTGGGAAAATCTGGTTCGAACTCAAAGAGAATAAATCAGAAGACACCATCTTCATTGTCGATGAAGCTTCTATGATTGGCGCTGATGCCATGAATTTTAAATTTGATGATTTGGCCAGTGGTGATTTGTTGGACGATTTGATTACCCACGTATACAGCGGTGAGCGTTGCAAATTGATGCTAATTGGGGATGAAGCGCAGCTTCCTCCAGTTGGCAGTGACAGAAGCCCCGCACTTGTGGCGGATGGTTTGCGATTGAATTATGATTTGTTCTTGGCTGAAATTCATTTGAAAGAGGTCATTCGTCAAGCACAAGATTCTGGTATTCTGTACAATGCCACGTTGCTGCGTTATCTTATTGTACAACGTGCGGAGCAATTGCCTCATTTTATTGCCAAAGGTTATTCTGATGTTATTCGTGTGGACAGTGATGTGCAACCGTTGATAGAGAGCATGTACAGTGAATACGGTATGGATGATACCATCGTGATTACCCGTTCCAACAAGAGAGCCAATCTATTCAATCAACAAATAAGAACGCGCATTTTGGGTTTAGAGGACGAGATCAATTCAGGTGACAGAATGATGGTTTTGCGCAATAGTGACTACTGGCTTCAAAAAGAACATGAAGGCATTGGCTTTATTGCCAATGGCGATACCATTCAAATCAAACGCATTCTCAAATTTGAAGAACGCGGTCCTTTTCGCTTCTGCAAGGCCATTATGGAATTGGTAGATTATCCTGATTTGCCAGAATTGGAAGTGATCTTGCTGTGCAATCCCATTTATGAAGAAACTCCGTCACTTTCCTCAGAGAAAATGAAAGAGTTATGGAATTTGGTGGCCAAGGATTATGAAGAGGAAGGCTTTGTTAGGATGCGAAAAAAGGTGCAGCAAGACCCTTACTACAATGCATTGCAAGTGAAATTTGCTTATGCCATAACTTGTCATAAATCACAAGGTGGGCAATGGTCTGCGGTATTCATTGATCCAGGCTATATCGCGCCGGATACCCCTGCTTATGAATGGAACAGATGGATGTACACCGCCATGACAAGGAGCAAGCAAAAAGTTTTTTTGGTGGGCATGGGCGATGATTTGTTTGACAAAGATTAGTCTTAATTCGTCATCATCCATTTGGTAATGGCTACAACCCAATTTCTGGGAAACAATCTTCCTGAGTTGGCCAGGATGTAATTCTTAAGCCCATGTACAACAACTGATTTTTGATTCATCATGGCCTGATAGCCGAAAATAGCTACCTCCTCTGCACTCGGAAATTTTTGCTTCTTGTCAAATATACCATCGTCTTTGAATCCTGCGGCGTTGGCAAAATTGGTCTCAGTAGGGCCAGGGCAGAGGGCTGTAACACTCACCCCTGTTCCTTTCAATTCACTATTGATGGCCTCTGAGAAATGCAGCACATAGGATTTGGTAGCAAAATAAACCGCCATAGTGGGACCAGGCTGAAAAGCGGCTGTGGAAGCCACGTTCAAGATGCGACCAAATTGGCGTTCCTTCATTTCAGGAACAAAACATCGGCATAGAGCGGTGAGCGCCGTGATGTTCAATTGAATCATCTGCTCATTTTTTTTCCATTGCGTTTGATCAAACCATCCAGTATCACCAAAGCCAGCGTTGTTGATGAGGTAATCAATGGCAATGCCTTTGGATAGTATGTTTTGATGCAAGGCATGAGCAGCACCGAACTCCGATAGGTCGCAAGCTATAACTGTTACAGGCACTGAATATTGCGCATTAATCTCTTTTTGTAAATCGATTAATGCACTTTCATTGCGGGCGGTGATGACCAATCCAATGCCGTCTTTGGCAAACAAAAAAGCCATGGCTCTTCCAATCCCCGAGGAAGCGCCTGTTATCAATGCTGTTTTCATCCTAATATTTTCCGCAAAGATGAGGAAGCTTCATCTCGGACAATATTATTTTTCGAAAATTCCACTGATCACCAATCCCAAACCATCGTGGTATTTACCCTCGGATAAAATAACTTCGTGCTCTTCCAAATGCAGTGTCTTGAAGCTTTCGAAAAATTGCTTGACTTCTTGTATGTTATACAATAATTCCATCTCTGGAGGTCCACCCACATTGCTCTTTTCTCGGTAAGGAAGATGTCCTTCAGAGAAGCACTGAAACAAAACGATCCCACCGGGCTTTATTCCACGTGTTAGATGCGAAAAAATTTCAAGTTGAAGTGGTTTGGAAAATTGGTTAAAAATGATGGCCAAGCCATCGTATTCATAGGGGACAATGGGAAAGTCAAAAGCGTCACAAACCAAGTATTCGATGTTCACCCCTTTAGATTCAGCCAATTGTTCGGCTTTCTTTTTTCCTGCTTCGCTAATGTCAAAGGCATGTACTTCATGTCCAAGTTCAGCTGCGAAAACAGCGTTCCGACCTTCTCCCTCCGCTGAGAAGAGCCATTTTCCTTTTGGGAGGGTTTTAATATTTTCCGCAAAGAATGCATTAGGAGCGGTGCCATATACAAAGTCTTCTTGTGCGTATCGTTCATCCCAAATTTTCTGAGGTCCTGTGGTCATTTGCTTTATTTTAGTGACATGAAAATTTTCTTTAATACAGGTTCCTTGATCATTGTTTTTTTGCTCACTGGCCTGGTTTCTTTCGGCCAAAGTAACTTTGGATGTGACCTTTTTTGTGTAACCAATGTCACCTTGAATACCACAGAAGAATTATGGTATGTTGACATTGTATTTGACGGTGTAGAAACGGACTTCATCAATTATCCTTATGTTAGCCAAATGGTCAATACCAATGGAGAAATTGTGGCCATTGGTTCTATGGAATATTTTGGACAAATTGGAGGTACTACCACTACCTATCATCCCGCTCTCAATATTTACGACCCCAATTTTCAGGGTACCATTTATTTTGTGTATGATTCCGATACCTGTGCCTTGAGCTATCCTTGTCAAAGCCTTGGTGTCCAATACGGAGAACATTTTCCCGTGTTGATGCAAACTGAAAATGAGTTGTTTTGGAATACAACGCAAAATTTAGACAGGATTGAATTGTTTTCAGTCGCAGGAGAGAGGGTTGCGGCTCAAATGAACAATAGTCGAATCAGTATAATCGGACTTACCTCCGGGATTTACGTATATCAGTATTTTATGGGTAGCGAAAGAAATTCGGGTCGTGTATGGATTCGATGACTGAGGTTTTGCGTTTCTTGGTGCACTATGGATTGCATTTTTTGTTTCCCGTTTTTATTGCCAAGCGATGGGGCGGGGAATATTGGTTGAAATGCCTGTTGATTATGTGGTCCACCATGTTGGTCGATTTGGACCACTTGTTGGCCAATCCCATGTTTGATCCTTGCCGGTGCAGTATCGGTTATCATCCGTTACATTCAACATGGGCGATTGGATTTTATGTTTTACTTTTACTTTTACCAAAAACAAGATGGTGGGGTGTGGGTTTGGTATTGCACATGCTGACAGACGCACAAGATTGTCTTTGGATACAAAATAATTGTTGATGAAAAAAATGATTTTTGGGATTTGGTTGTCCTTGACAACTTTGATGGGGTTGTCCCAACCTGCAGGCGGTTTAGATGCCAATTTTGGTACTGGAGGTAAGGTGGTTACTTCATTCTCTAATTTGGGTGAAGAAGCCAAAGCGGTTATTCTCCAATCGGATGGCAAGATTGTGATTGCTGGTTATATCAACTTCGCAGCAACCGGCAAGGATTTTTTTGCTGCGCGATATTTGGAGGACGGAACATTGGACAACACTTTTGGTAACAATGGTTTTACAGCCATTGATGTTCAATTGGGCAGTGATGATATTGCACACAGCGTGGTCATGGACAACAATGGGGGATTTATTTTGGCTGGAAACTCAGATGATGGAATCAACAGAAATGCGGCCATTGTAAAATTGACGGCCGATGGTTTATTGGATGAGACATTTGGCAATGCAGGAAGGGTTATCACTGATTTGGTTACCAATCAGCAGGATGAAATCAAAGTGGTTAAACACCATGCATTAACCGGAAAAATCATCATTGGTGGACAGAGTGCCTCAACATCGAGCATCGCGCAGCCCATCATCGCTCGCTTTCTGTCGAATGGTGACTTAGACACCACGTTTAATGGCACAGGTATTTTATCCGCTACAGTTACTTCCGGTGATTTGCAGCGCACCATCATGGTGGAAGATTTAGAAGTTTCACCCAATGGGAAAATTTCGGCAGTGGGATGGAGAAAGTACATCAGTACCTCGATCTCTTCAGAATTTTGGGCCTGTCGGGTGTTGTCCAATGGTACAATGGACAATACTTTCTCAACTGATGGCGCTGTGGCTTATGCCGAAGTGGGAGGATCTTGTTACGGATACGCCATGGAATTGACAGCCAATCAGGATATTATTTTGGTAGGTACCCGATCCTATCTCGGTAGCAATGATTTCCGAATTTTGACCATTGCCAGCGGAGGAACCATCGCCAATAGTTCATCTAATTATTACGTCAGTTCAGACATTGACATCGCCTATGCCATGGCCATTGACATGGATGGAAAATATATTTTATCGGGTTCGGCTGGTACAGCCAATGCCAAGTCATTTGGCACGCTGCGCGCTTTGACCCCTGGTGATTTACAAGCCGATTATTCATTCAATAACAACGGACGGGTCATGACTTCCTTCAATGGCAATACCTTCAATGAGTGTTGGGATGTGGTTGTACAGAATGACAACAAGATCGTTTGCGTGGGTTACACAGGAAATGATATCGCCATTTGTCGATACATTGGCAATGCGCAGCCGCAATTGGATATTTTCAATTTGGCTACTCCGGCCAATAATAGTGTCAATCAGAATTATGCCTCTATGGACCTCAGTTGGACGGAAGCTTTTGGGGCGGTTCTGTATGAAGTAGAGGTGGCAACGGATATCAATTTTTCCAACATTGCTGCAACGGGGCAAGTAACCACTCTAGGAGGTACGTTGACCAATTTACAGCCTGCAACGGCCTATTGGTGGAGGGTAAGGGCCAGCGATGGGGTGAATTGGGGAGCATTTGTAGGGCCATGGAAATTTACAACTTTGAGTCTCAATGCATTTAATTTGACTACTCCCGCGAACAATGCTAACAATGTGGCCTACAATGTCGTGAATTTCAATTGGACGGACAATGCGGGAGCATCAGGATATCATTTTATGTTGGACACAGATATCAATTTCAACAATGCACCTTTCACATATTTTCCTTCAGCCAGTGCGCAGAGTGCAAACAATTTGACACCGGGTACAACCTATTATTGGAAAGTTCGCGCAACCAATGATGGAGCCAATTACGGCAACTGGGTTGGTCCATGGACTTT
>JACCDG010260727.1_pt1 | contig 49863 bp, 39 predicted proteins | sample 7442471 | NCBI WGS metagenome assembly JACCDG01 (sample SAMN15323444, study PRJNA562643) | freshwater metagenome | isolation source: river surface water | place: USA:Blue River Watershed | collected 2017-08-17 | reverse complement strand
CTTACCCCTGTAACAGTACCCAATGCTGCAAAACTATTAGTACCAGTGGTAGTAACAGTTGCTGATAGAGCACCTGACACTGTCTTACAGAAGCCTTTACCATTTACTAATTGACCTACAATTATCTCTGGGCCATCTGGTACTTTGTATATTATCTTATCAGCTATTGGTGCTGTTGTTGGCGCCGCTGTTAAGACTGCTGGCAGAATATTTCTATTATCAAATAATTTTGCTATTAGCGAATCTTTTAAGTCTTTATCACCTGCATTTGCACAATAATTAAAATCTTTTGTCCATGTCGGTGTCAATGGTGAACTAGCAGTAGCCGGTACTGTAGTCGAAGTCATTTTTAACACACGGCAATCACCATTTGAAACACCTTCTGCTTCTTTAAAGGCAGCACAGGTCACATCTTCTCCTATAAGCTTACAGAAATATTTATAACCTGTAGTTGCTGGCGCTATAACGGTTGAGTTAGACTCCCCCGGGAACAAATACTTAACTTCTTTTAACATAATTAATGGTACAGTATTCGATATGGTCGTGAATCTGTCTTTAAATAATGGCGCTGTTTGTTTATTAACCTCTGTGCCACCTTCTGTTGCACAATAAGACAATACATCTTTTGTCGATGACGGTAGCTTCACCCACCCTGAACCTGCTGATTTGATATCAGTCACGCTAGTTAAACTTACCAATGAACTAAAGTCTTTATAATAACATTCCCCTACCGATGTAGCTGTCGATGGCGTATACATCATACATCTAGCCACACCGCTTGCTCCTGTAGTTGTTATAGCAGATGTGTTAGTAGTTGTTAAATTTGGTAATGGCCCAAATACTGTCTTACAAAAAGCCTTACTTGATGCTAAATAACCTATAGTTGTATCAACCTTATCTGCCGTCGTATAAACTATTTTATCGCTAACTATATCTTTCGCTGTCGGCACTGTTGCGGTTGGCGTAGGCTTAATCAGTGTATTATTAAAATCCGCAGCTTTAATTGCTGTTTTTACAGTATCACCGCCTGCAGTAATACAATCATTAACACTAGTTGCTGATACCCATGGACTACTGAATGTAGTCAAACTTGTGCTTGGTATAGTTGCATCTGTTAAACTAATAACTCGGCATTCACCATCGGTAATACCATTTGCAGCTGTAAACGCATAGCATTTTGTGCCAGTGGCATCTTGTTTACAAAAATATGTATTACTAGGTGTGGTTACCGGACCTATCGTAACTTTTGTACCATCAGTTTTTGTATAAACAAGTGATGATGTCATATCTGATGCAGTTATTGCAGCAGCAGAAGATACTGGCACCGTAAATCTATCATTAAATAACGGCGCTGAAGCTGTTTGTACTGTTGTACCGCCTTCTGTCGCACAATAAGATAATCCTGTTGTTTTGCTGGTTGATGGTAGATTCACCCAGCCTGAACCTGCTGATTTGATATCTGTAATTGTATTTGTACCTGTACTTGTACTTGTACTTGTACCAGATGACATAGCTACTAAATCTTTTAATGAGCTAAAGTCTTTATAATAACATTCGCCAACAGATGTACTGGTCGATGCCGTGTACATCATACATCTAGTCACGCCGCTTGTTGCTGTGTTCGTCCCAGCAGATGTAGTTGTTGTTGTTAAACTTGGTAATGGACCAAATACTGTCTTACAAAAAGCCTTACTTGATGCTAAATAACCTATAGTTACATCAACCTTATCTGCCGTCGTATAAACTATTTTATCGCTAACTATATCTTTCGCTGTCGGCACTGTTGCAGTTGGCGTAGGCTTGATCAGTGTATTATTAAAATCTGCAGCTTTAATTGCTGTTTTTACAGTATCGCCACCTACAGTGATACAAGAATCAACACTAGCTGTTTCCCATGGACTACTTAACGTAGTCAAACTTGTAGTTGGTATATCCGCATCTGTTGTTATAGTGATACTCCGGCATTCACCATCGGTAATCCCATTCGCTTCCATAAATGCAAAACATGTTCTGTATAATATATTGCCTTTACTATTACTAACTTGGTTACAAAAATAACTGTTCTTAGGTGTTGTTACAGGTCCTATCGTAACAATTGTGCCATCTGGTCTAGTATAAGTAAGCGACTGCTTTATATCTGATGTTTTAATTGTACTACCAGAAGATAATACTGGAACTGAGAATCTATTCTCAAACAAAGGCGCTGTTGCATTCTTAACATCCTGCGTGCCTTCAGCGCCGCAATAACTAGGGCCAGCATTAGTAGCACCTGGTTGCTCATACCAACCATTAGCATCCGCTACAATTGAATTTACGACTCCTAAATCTGATATCAACTTGAAATCTTTAATATAACACTTACCAACAGCTGTTCCGTTTGTATTCGTATAAGCAAAACAACGAATCGGGCCTGTTGTATTTGTCGTATTTAATATTGGAAAAGTTACGTTAGCAGCTGTTGTTGCTGTTGTTACCTCCCCTGCTTTATTCGTAACTTTTTTACAAAATACACCACCATAAGTATTAGTAGGCAGCTTGCCTACAATTACTGGACCTAAAGTTGGATCTGTATACGAAATCGTATCACTAGCCGTAATGAAATCAAATTTAGTATTATCAAATGCTGGTGCTAGAATTTTAGTACTTACAGCTGTTCCACCGGCATCAACACAATAGCTAGCATGTCTCGGTAACCATTCGTATGTAGTACTAGTATAATCTGTAGACTGTGTACTAAAAACATCATAGATCAGACATTGACCATTAGCGCTTATAGTTGCAGAAGTATAGGCATAACATCTCACTTGATTTACTGGAGGTCCAGCAGTAAACCCTGTTGAAGTAGTTGTAAATGTACCGGTTACTATACTTGGATTAGCTTCAGTTTTACAAAAATACGTATATCCATTAAATCCCGTGTCATAGAACACTGAATACCCTCTAGGATTGGTATATTTTAATCCTGTCGCTGTAATTGCAGGTTCTGTTTTTAAATTAGAATTGGGTGTAAATCTATCTTTAAATAAAGGTGCAGTTGCTTCTTGTACTACACTCCCGCCATGTATTCCACAAGGTGACATTGCATCCTTAGTTGAGGACGCTTGTTTTGCCCAACCTGCATTTACTAGAAATGTAGGATTTGTAATATCAGCATCAACCGGGACTAAATCACTCAATGATTTAAATTCTTTAATATAGCACTCACCTACCGTAGTTGTAGTAGGGCTATAAGAAAAACAGACAACAGGCTGAGTAGTACCACTGCCCATTGATAGAGTCAAAGTTCCTAGAGTACCGGTTAAACCTTTTTTACAAAATACTTTACCACCATTTATGCGAGCACCAATTGTCATCGTGCCATAAACAACAGTATCTGCTGTAATCGCCTGCGTGCCTAGAGTCAGAGAAGACAAAGCCGGTGTTGTTATCTTAGTATTATCAAAAGGCAGTGGATTAATTTCAGCAGCAACAGTCGCTCCACCTTCAAATGCACAATAGCTTGGGTCTCTTGGGCTCCATGCTGAAGCTGGAACATCAGCAGTAGGCTCGGCTGAGCTACTTGTTTCATAAACTCTACATTCACCTTTAGTATTCACAGGAGCAACTGTATAGGCAAAACATCTGACTAGGTTCACCGGCGTTGCTACACTAAACGCTGTTGAGGTGTTTGTGAATGTTCCCGTACTTTTAGCGGCAGAGGCTGCTGCTTTACAAAAATATTTATAGCCAACCATAGTCGCAGGGCTTAGTGTAATTATATTACCTGCTGGATTTGTGTATTTAATAGCTGTTGTAGGTGCATTTGTAGTAGTAGTAGTAACAGGAACTACTGGTGTAAACCTATTTTGAAACAAAGGTGCTGTGGCTTTTTGTACTACATCTCCACCTTCAACGCCACAATAATTTGGCCCAAGATTACTGGCAGCGTTTTGCGAATACCAACGATATAATCCGACAAGGCTTGAACTTGCTGCTACTAAATCCGATAATATTTTAAAATCCTTAATAAAACATAAACCAACAGCTGTTGCAGTTGTTGAAGTATAAGCAAAACAACGAATCGGGCCCGTTGCATTTGTCGTATTCAATGTTGGAAAAGTCGTCCCGTCTAGTTTAGCCTTATCTATTACATCACCGTCTTTTGTTGTAACTTTTTTACAAAAAACACCACCAGTGAAAGGGGCATGAACCTTCCCTACAATTACTGAACCTAAAGTTGGATCTGTATACGTAATCGTATCACTAGCCGTAGTGAAATCAAATTTGGTATTATCAAAAGCAGGTGCAACTATAGCGAAAGATGTTCCAGTTTTAACTTCATCTCGACAATAAGAAGCATCTCTTGTCTGCCACATATCTGAAGAGTCCAGGGTAGAACCACCACCTAATAAACCATAAACTGTTTGACGAAACCACGTTAAGCTTCTCTCTATTGTCTTATCAGAATAAAGATCAAATATACGGCATTCACCGTCCAAATTTAATGTTGCTTTACTAAATGCAAAACACCTAGCTTTAGTGAGTGGAACTGAGCTAGTCAAAGATGGAGAAGTTTTTGAAACACTAGTATCATTTCCTGTGTAAGTGGTTGCAGCCGCTTCACTTTTACAAAAGTAATTAAAAGGTCTACCTGATTTATCACTTTCTGCTATTGCAAGATACCTAACTGAATTTTTAATGTTCGGTTGGTAATACGGGTAATACTTTATGGATGGATAAGGAACCGCAGGGGGGACTGCCGGTATAGTCGAATTTTTATATATTGGAATTGATATCTTAACCACCCCCAATTCATACGCGCAATAAGAAGTATCTTCGCCAACACCTACAGATTGATCAACCCAACCCTTAGTGGTATCAGGTATAGAGCTAGGTACCAAATCATTTAGAGTTTTAAAATCCTTGATGTAACACGTTCCATAATCATTACCATAATTATCACGATTTGTATAAAAACACCGAACTGGATCTGAATTTTTAGAGCCAAATAGTTCGGTATATGTAGTAGCTGGATTACCAGGATTTAAAGTTATTTTCTTACAAAATATTTGTCCAGTTGTTATAGAACCTAAGGACTGACCATCATATAGTAACGACGTTGCTATATTTGGACTAATCTTGGTAGCTACGCTTACTGTTGCAGGAGCTGTAGTTGTTGTAGTGGTTGTAGTAATGATTGGGAGGACAGGGTCGTTTAACACTGGTGTAAATTTAGCATTATCAAACGGCTTTCTCTCAATCTCACCTTTTACTGTTGTACCACCTTCACTTGAACAATAACTAAAGTCTCTTTCGACCCAACTTACACTGCTTGTTGAAGTTGGCGGAGTTGCCTTTGTAATATCTGATACATAGCACTTACCATTAGCAAGTGCTGTAGCTTGAGTGTACTTAAAGCACCTCACCTGATTAACTAGTGTAGCTGGTTCCAGTAGTGCGGATGTCCCAGTTATCCCAACAACGACTGTACTTGCTTTAGCCTCTACCTTACAAAAATATTTAGCACCCGTTGGTCCTGCTCCTATGTCAAATGAACTGCCAGTAGTGGGTGTAAATGTTAAGCTTGGGTAAGGCGTTAGGTTTATTGGTGTCGTAGTATCAGCAGGGTTTCTTTGCACAACTCCTTGCGGCATAAACTGATCACTCAATGATAATAGAATATTATCAGCAAACATAGGGTTAATCTCAGCACAATACATTGCATGACGCCATACCCAAGTATTTAATATATCAGTTGTGGCACTTGGGCCCGAAGGAGGTAAAGTAGTAATATTTGATGGTGGGGGCGTTTCATCACTTATGTCTATTATTCGACACTCACCATCTTTCCCTTCTACTGTTCCAACTGGTAATCTCTTCTCGGTCATTGCAAAACATCTAGCCTTATAGGTTAGACCAGCATCAAAATTTAATTTCGTACCCTCTTTAACTGGCAATTCAGGAATAAGCGTCGTATGATTAAGCGAGGAATCAACGGGACTAGCTTTTATTGGAGGATAAGGTGCATCCGGCAGGTTGTTATTTGGTACTCTGCAAATATATTTAAAATCTCTCAGCAGAAAATCCTTAGCTACTGGCCCGACTGTTTTCGTAACTGTTGCTGTTTCCTTATAAGCAAACGAAGCTGGCAAATTAACCCATTGAGGATTCTGCAAGATCTTTTGGGGTTCTGTTGTTGCTGGCGTTAACCTAATATTTAAACTAACAGATGTTTTATTTTTTATAGCGCCTCCACCTTCTTGTTCACAGTAATCAATAGGTTGATCTTTCCACTGACTTGCTAGAGGTGGCTGTGTAAGCCCAATTGTAGTACCGTAACGATCGTTAGCACTCGTAGTATAAAGGCTAGTTTTAGGTGTAAAATCAATATCATATGTCATACATTTGCCCGGAACCAAGTTTGTTTTATCTGCGTCGGTAACAACAAAACATCTGGCTTTTCTACTTGGCTGACTGTTGTCCACAATAGGCATACCTTTAGTGTCTTTAACTAAATTACCTGCATCATCCACCATGTATGGGGGCGATTTTATTTCTAAAAGCGGGTTTGCAGTCATTGTACTAATAGCCGCAGCATTTGTTTTACAAAAACTGTATTTATATGGAGGATTACTTATATTTGCATCTATATAAAATGCTTCCGTTAATCCAGTTCCTGGAATCGCCGTGGGAGCTGTTAACTTAGGGAGATTTTGAAAACCTATTTGATATTGTGGGTTTTTGTAATAAGGCAGCCTAAGAGATGTATTAGAGCTGCCTACTTGTGCTTCATTAACTGATAAGGGAACTATATGCTGTTCCGGAATATTCACAATTCTACGTAATACCAAATACCCGCCAGATTGCCTGATCCCGTGTGCTATACAGTAATTAGGTGATTGCAGAATCCAACGAGAGTCAGTAGCAATGTTAGTTACGGGTGTAGTTGGTAGAGTAACTGGATTCAAATCCATAACATAACATTTACCATCAGCCAGTAGTGTAGGATAAGTAAAAACAAAACATCGAATCTTTGAAACATCTGATACGACATTGATATTCCCATCTGTTCTAATGTTAAATGCTGAAACAGTACCTGTACCCGCACCAGCAAAATTCTTACAAAAATATTTTCTGTCATCTATCCTAACTCCACTCGCATCAACAGTCATTGGCCCAATAACAATATTATTAGATGTTATAACCAGTTTATTTACCTCATACTGAGTCGTATCTTCAGTAGCTGCATAGCTAGTTTTCGTCGGATAAACAATACTTCCACCCGCCTCATTTTTTAAAATAGTAGATACAGTTTGAGCATTTATGCTAACAGTATTTAAAAGAATAAATAGAGTTGTTATTAACTTTATTATTTTCATATATGGGCCTGATAAAAAAAAATAATACGGCGCAAATAAAATTATTATTATGCTTTAAAGATAGCTGATTGTTGTTAAAACATTATAAGCAACAAGCTTTTTAAGAAAAAATAGTTAGTGGTTTTGCTCGAATTCGTGAACTTGTACAGCGATGACAAAAATTAAGATCTGGTAATCCTTTACCCATACTAAGATTGTAATAAATACGCTTCTACTGCCTATACAACCTATCATTAGTAAATTTTATATCCTTATTAGAACGAACAGGGTTAATATCTAACCCTCCACGGCGAGTGTACCTACCCTCAACTGATAACTCTATTGGCTTACATACAGTCAGGATATCATAAAAAATATGTTCTATACATTGTTCATGAAATCCTTGATGATTACGATAAGAAATAATATATTTTAATAAAGTTTCTCGGTTAATTCTTGGTCCCTTGTAAGAAACTCGAACACTCGCCCAATCAGGTTTGCCCGTGACTAAACAATTAGATTTGAGTAGTTCTGAACATAGTTGCTCTGCAACTATTGTTTTTTCATCTGCAATCAATAAATTTGGATTAACTTCGTAATCGCTACATATAACATCAAGATCATCTAGAGACTGACCTGGAAATACAGAACTTATTTTAGCAAAGCTTTGTGAATTATCATTATAATTTACGATCACTTTTTTACCGGCAAGATTAGATAAATCATTTTCTATAGTTTTAATAATTTCAGTTTTGTTTTTGAAAACAGCGTTAGCAAAGCTGAATAAATATAATTTTAAAGATTTGGATTCAATTAAATTTGGTGAATCACACGGTATAAAAATAGTCAGCGTGCCAAAGTGAGGAAGCCCTTGATCATCTAACCAAGTAAAATCAAAGCCATTCCAAATATCCATACCATGAAACGGTAGATTATGAGTATCTATGCCAATCTTGAGTCTATTACCATCGCGACTAATTGCAAACAATAAATCTGGAGCATATTTGTCTAAATAAACATTCGCTTTTCCTAACAAACTTGCTGATAATTCTTTCATGTTATCACTCCAAAATTGATCTATAGATAAATTTTCTCAAATTATCTGGGTGATTACTTCTGATACCTTGATAGCTTATCCCACCACGTCGGTTTAAATTGACAGACATTACAAAATTATTATTTATACAGTTTTGAATTTCTAAATATAGTTGCTCTACAAATTGCTGGGGAGTTAATTTTATATTTCTAAACTGCAATAATATATCTCTAATTACATTTTCATCTATATTTGGTTTATCTATAGCATATAGAAAAAACGTGCCTATAAATGGCTGATCAGTTTTATCACAAATAAACCGTAGCCCCTGAATACACATAAAATTGAAACCAGCTATAGTTTGATTTTCCAAAAAAACATAATCAGCAAAGTTTTTTGCGGGTACTAGATTCAAATCACATGATGCCATTGATGGACATAGCTTAACTAAATTTGTAGCAATCAATTTTTTTACTGTTAGAACATCTGCATATGGTTGATTATTAAAACTTTCGAGCAGCTGTTTATAGACTCTTGTATCTAATGGTTCTAATGGCTCTACAGCAGATTTGGCGTGATCTTGAATAATCTCAACCACTCCAAGCTGTGGTTTACCATTCAGATTCAACCAAGATAGTTCATATGCTCGGGTTACATCTAGCCCATAAATATTTTTTGCCATACTCCGCAACCCAAGCCCAATGTTAGAAAACTCATAACCTAGAAAGATAACAGAAAAGCATTTATTCAGCAAATAATCATCAATAGCTTTGCCCTATTAAGATTGATAGGCTATCGAAAAACCTGATAAAACCCTTTAATTTCAGAATATTACCTCAAATTAGAGCTAAATTAGTCACTAAATTAGTCAATTGATTGAAAATTAGACAATGTTATAATAGACGATTAAATAACTTGGGGAATAAATATGTTTATTGAGAATGATATTAAGCTTGATTTTAAAGATGTCCTAATAAGACCAAAACGTAGTACTCTAACCTCACGTGCTGAAGTTGAGTTATTAAGAACTTATCATTTTAAACATGCCAATAAAACCTGGGAAGGCATTCCAATAATTGCCGCGAATATGGATCACACTGGCACAACTGCTGTGGCTAAACAACTTGCCCAGCATAAACTAATGACTGCTTTGTACAAATTTGCAACCGAAGAAGAATGGCAAAGCCTAGTCAATGATCAGCCTAATATATTAAACTCTGTTTTTATCAGCACTGGTATTCGTGAAGATGACTTTGCTAACCTTTGTGATCTGGTAAAAAAATTCCCCATTCAGTTTATCTGTATCGATGTGGCTAATGGCTATTCTCAGTTCTTTTGTAATTTTATTTCAAAAGTCAGAGATAAATTCCCAGATAAAATTATTATGGCCGGCAACGTGGTCACTGGTGAGATGACTGAACAATTAATTTTATCAGGCGCAGATATCGTCAAAGTTGGTATTGGTCCAGGCTCAGTTTGTACTACTCGCAAAAAAACTGGTGTTGGCTATCCGCAACTTTCAGCAATTATTGAATGTTCTGATGCTGCACACGGTTTAGGTGGCTTAGTTTGCGCTGACGGTGGGTGTGTTGTCCCAGGTGATGTAATAAAAGCATTTGCCGCTGGCAGTGACTTTGTTATGCTTGGTGGCATGTTTTCTGGTTATGACGAATGCAAAGGTGATATCTTTGAAAAAAATGGTAAACAATATAAACGTTTCTATGGCATGTCGTCTGCAGAAGCTATGCAAAAGTATTATGGTAAAGTAGCTGAGTATCGTGCTAGCGAAGGAAAGTCAGTAGATGTACCATACAAGGGCCCTATATCAGCTGTCGTCATGGATATCCTGGGTGGCTTACGTTCTGCTTGCACTTATGTTGGTGCTAGTAAATTAAAAGAACTAAGCAAGAGAACAACTTTTATTCGTGTTACACAACAATTAAACGAAGTGTTTAATGTTTTTGAAAATAATGATGATTAAGGGCATTTATTAGGGCGAATAATATTCGTATGCGTTCAACTTATATAAATCTTATCCCATGTCATTCCGAGCTTTGCGAGGAATCTCAGATTAGGGTCTGAGATCCTTCGCGCAGCGAAGTGATGACAATATTCGAATAATTGAACGGTGACTAATATCCGCCCTTAATTCCAATACCTAACTTTTTATACTTCTGGATTCCAAATCGGTGTTGGCGCAGGAGGCGGAGGAGGAAGTACTACACCTTCAGAACGATGCGTCAAAACAGTACCACCATCACCTACTGCTATATAATAACCATTACCAAAATACACACTGTTTAAAGTAGCTGTAACTTCTGGTGGTAATACTTGCCAATTCATGCCATCATAACTGCCAAGAATCGTTCCGGCTTCACCAACCACGATGTATACCCCTTCGCCATAAACAGAGCTGGTTAAACGTTTATTTGTAACGCTACCACCGGCTGGAGTAGACCAAACAGTCGCATCTGGGCTAGTTAATAAAGTACCCATATTACCAACGGCTACGAATAAACCGTTGCCATAAGAAACACCATTTAATGTATCTACGCCTACTCTTGGTTGAGCATTCCACGTTAAGCCATCATAACTAGTTACTATAATACCCATATCACCTACAGCAACAAATCTGCCGTTACCGTAAGTCACACTATGTAATACACTTGTAGTGCCACTAGGTTGTGCAGACCATGTTGTTCCATCGGAGCTAGTTAGCACTACTCCCATATCACCAACAGCGACATATTTTGCATTACCATAAGTAACACTATTTAAAGCAGTCGTAACACCACTAACTTGAGCCGCCCACTCAGCTCCATTCGCACTAGTAATAATAGTCCCAGCATTACCAACAGCAACATAAGTACTACTATCACCATAAACTACGCTGTTTAAAGTTTGAGTAGTGCCACTTGCTTGATCAGTCCAATTTGCGAAATCAGGGCTAGTACTGACTAAGCCTGCATTACCAACAAAAACATAATTATTATTGCCATATGCAACACCTAAGTAGCCCGCTTCAACAGCAACATTTTGAGCCATTGACCAAGTTTCCAGGTTTGCTGTCGAAACTGCAGACAATGTGCATAAAGATACTACCGAACAGATTTGCTTAATTGTTTGCAATCGTCGACGCCAAGTTTTTTCCATAATAGTGATTCTCCATAATGATTTTAATTCAATAGCCTTCTAAAGTAATCATTACTATTAAAAGGTAACTTATTCTACATTAAATAATACAAATATTGCACCAATTTAATAGCTTAATAAGCTCATAATTATATAATTCTATAATTCTATAATGACCTTGTAAGTAAATTAAATTATGAAGCTATATCTAGTTTGAATTTTTTATCTGATAATGTCCGTTCTGGTTTAGTTGGTAAAAAACCAGAAGTTTGCATTTCCCATAACTTACTATAATGCCCATTAGCTTGCAAAAGTTGTTGATGCGATCCATCTTCAATAATTCCCCCATTGTCAAATACTAGTATTCTATCCATGTCTAACAATGTTGACAGACGATGGGCAATAACTATAGTGGTCTTATTAGTCATTAATAAATTAAAACTTTTTTGAATAGTTTTTTCAGTATAAGAATCTAATGCAGATGTTGCTTCATCCAGAATTAATATTGGTGCATCTTGTAACATTGCTCTTGCAATTGCCAATCTTTGTCGCTGACCACCTGAAAGCATAGTGCCAAGCTCACCCACATTAGAATTATAACCTTCTGGTAGCATCATAATAAAATTATGACAATCTGCTTTTTTTGCGGCGATAATTACTTCTGCATCAGTAGCTTTAGGATTGGCATACCTAATATTCTCCATTAGGCTGCGGTGGAACAAGTTAGGATCTTGTGGAACTACAGTTATATTATGACGTAGACTATCTTGCGTAACTTCAGCTATATTTTGATCATCTATGTATATATTGCCGGAATCAACATCAAAAAATCTTAATATAAGATTCACAAAGGTACTTTTACCGCTACCTGAAAACCCAACCAAACCTACTTTTTCAGAAGGATTTATAATAATATTTTTATTATTGAATAAATTTGCGCAGTTTTCGTAATGAAAAGTCACGTTATTAAATTCTATCTTACCTTGTTTGATTACTAACGGTTTAGCATTCGGCGCATCAGTAATCTCATACGGAGTATTGACTAAGGCCAGTGCTTGTTTAGCTACGCCTATATCACTAAAAAACATAGTCATTACCCAGCTAAGCTGCCAAAGCTGATTGATAATCAAAAAAGAACTATTGAAAATAAATATAAAATCACCTGTAGTAATTTTATATTGTTGCCAATAACTTATTAAATTATGAGTTATAAATAAAATCATTAAAGTTGCTGTAATATCCATAAATAATTTATAAATATTTGTGCTGATCAATAAGATTTTGTTACAATTTTGTTCCTGTTGTTGTTTATTAATTACATGAGCAAGCTCATGTTTTCTACTAGCAAATATTTTTACTGAAACAATATTAACTAACATATCAGTAATAACACCCATTAATTGACTTTTGATTTCGGCATTTTCCACTGAAAGCTTGTTGATTCTTTTAGCACGTAAAATAATCAGGAATATATTACTAATAATAAAAATAAACATTATTATAGAAAAAGTAATATTTATACTCGCCATCATTATCAACGCAACTAGACTGACTAATAATGTTGGGACAATATTCATAGTAATAGCAGATCTAATATTTTCTATTGCTTTAGGCAATTCATTAATTTTATTGGCTAAATCTCCCGATAACTGTTCAGAAAAATACTTATACGAATGCTTGGTTGTGTAATCTAAGACAGTCATTCTTATATCAGCTTGAAATTTTGGGATAACACTTGCTTGCCAATAACTCTGCAAACGCATAAAAACTATAAGACTTGTCCATGATACCCCCGCAAGTATTAATCCAAATTTTATATTATTAAAAATTTGTGTACGAACTACATTTTCGTTACTTATACCGTCTACAATCAGCTTCAGCGCATAAGGTATTATATTAGTATCAAGAACTAGTACTAATGGCGTCAGTGAGAAAATAAAAAACGCCAGCGGCTGTTGTTTTAAAAATTGAAAAATGAATCGCGGTAATGTTTTTGGTAACTCTTGCATAAAGACTAATTGATTAAATTTTAAAGTTTATGATATCAAAATGGTCTTCATATTAAAAGTCTCTGAGTATCAACCAAATAGGTATTCAAGTTAACTACATTGAAATAGGATCTGGACTTAAGCAAAACAGCTGTAATCCTTGTCGAAGAGTCAGAATAAAAACTTACAAATGACCTGAGTGAATCATGAAAGAAAAAGCTAAGCATCTAATTTGATTTTTATGAAACTAAACTATACTTTAAAATATCAAGAAAAACAATGAATAAGTTAGTTATTATCCATACATAATATAATAATAAAAAACATTATGGCTAAAAAATACACCTTACAAGTTTGCACACCTCTTATTATTTTTTTAAGTTATAATAATGCCTTTGCGGATGACTTACTTACAATTTATAGTAAAGCTGCTGAAAAAGATCCTGTCATTCAACAAGCCAGAGCAAGTTATGAAGCTACCAAGCAAAACTGCCCCATAGCGCTGGCTGATCTGTTACCAAGCTTAGTATTCAAAGCAGGTATATCTTATAGTAAAGTTTTAAATTTCACTACACCAGGCACAACAACTAATCCTAGCGTTAAAAACCCTTCAGTAAGACAAAGTTATTTTGAATTTAATTTAGGTCAAAGTTTATTTGAATGGGACAAAATTAGCAGATTATTGCAATCTGAAATTGAAGTTCATAAAGCTATTCATGATCTTGAAACAGCTAAACAGGATTTATTAGTAAGAGTAACCAAAGCCTATTTTAATGTTCTCCAAGCTGAGGACACTTACGAATATAATGCTACTGAACGTTATGCAGTCAAAAAATTATATGATGAAGCAAAAGAAAAATTTGATGTTGGTTTAATTGCCATCGGAGACGTGGAAGAAGCTAAAGCTAGGTTTGATCTGAAATCAGCTGATGAAATTAGATCAAAAAATGATGTAGCCGATCGATACGAAGAACTAAACGCCATTGTAGGAGAAAGAATTAAAAGTCTTTCAGTATTAACACCTAATTTTAAACCTACTTCTCCAAAGCCGGCCAATATAGAAGAATGGGTAAAAATGGCTTTAAAACGTAACCATAGTTTAGCTGCCGAAGAATTAGCCATCCAGATTCAAGATAAGAACGTTGATATAGCCTTTGCGGATCATTTACCTAAAATTCGTGCGAATGCTCGTTACTCGGGTCGTAAAAGTTCAAGAAGCTTGACAGTTGATGAAATCACTGCAAGCCAAGGCTATTTTAACTCTTATGGTGCTTCTATAGATGGCACGTGGGAGTTGTTCGCCAGCGGTGGTACACAAGCAAAAATTGAACGCGAGAAATATAATACGACTGCGCAGTGCTTTAAAACAGAAAAATTAAAAAGAACCGTGATTAGCGAAACTAGACAATCTTTTAGAAATATTATTACTAGCTTAAATCAAGCACATGCTCTTGAACAAGCACAAAAGTCTAGCTTAATCGCCCTTGACGCCACAAAAGCAGGTTATGAAATAGGAACTCGCGCAAGTATTGATGTATTAGATAGATTAACAGATGTCTATGATCAAAAACGTAGATTAGCCGAAGCACGTTACAGTTATGTCAATAATATAGTTAATCTTAAGTTTCAAAGTGGTATCCTAACAAATAATGATCTTAATATAGTAAATAACTGGTTAATCAGTAAACCTGAGAAGGAAAAACTTTCCCAAAAGACTGCATCTAAAAGCTCTATACTAGAAACCATTGAAAACATTGATAGCAAAGCAGATAAACAAGCGATTGATAAACCTAAGACACCAGAAAAAACTGAATCATTACCTAAGAGTGTACCGCAAACCAAAAAGAACTCTAGTCGTAGCTCGCTTGCTCCATTAAAAGCAGAAACTAAAGCTGAACCTATTATCAAAAAAAATAATGCTCCAGCAACTAAAAGCAAGTCCATAGTGGATGCAACAATTTCTAAACCACAAGAAAATACTGACACCATACAACCTGAAAAAGTTGCACCATCAACGCCTGAGAACAATGAACCAGTAGCACCAAAATCACCTAAGATGCAACCTAAAAACCCAATAATCAAATCAATTGAAACATTTGAGAATGACGATATGTCAGGTGGACCAGGACAAGCTTCAGATATAATTGAACCATTAAATTTAAATGAGATGCCGCCTGCCCCTGTGAAAGATAAAAATTCAAAAAAAGCTACAGTAAATAATAAAACTGCTAGCGCACATGAAATCAGACAACAACGTTTAGAAGACTTGGAAATTAAATTAAAACAAATTATTGCTGAATATAAAAGCATTAAACAATAAAAATAAATATGATTTACAATAAAAAAAACTCTCTCATATTAATATTTTTAAATTCAATTTTACCATGCTTCGGCGCTGATTTAATTGACATCTATAAAATCTCAGAAAAAAATGATCCTTTGGTCGCAGAAGCACGTGAGGTATATAGGGCAGCCCAGGAAGAATTACCAATTAGTCGTAGCCAACTACTCCCACAGCTCAATCTTAGCGCTTCACGAGGGTTTACCAAGGTAGAAAGAGTTGTAACACCAGTAAAGTATCACTATAGAATGTATGATCTTAGACTAGATCAAGTAATCTTTGATTGGGCTAAGTGGAGCACCTATCTACGCTCTGAGCCTCTTATAACAGCTGCAGAAAAAACATTGTATAATGCCAATCAAGATCTCATACTACGAGTCAGTCAAGCATATTTTAATTTATTAGCTGCGCAGGATGATGCGGAATTTGCTCTCAAACAATATAATGCTACCTATGAATTACACCAACAAGCTAAAGCAAGACTAGATGTAGGGGATGTTACCATAGCTGATGTAGAACAAGTCAAAGCCAATCTAGATGCCATGAACGCTGAAGTAATACGTACTAAAAATGTTATTATAAACAATCAAGAAAAACTGCGTGAAATCACTAACCATTCTATTCCTGATTTAGCAAAAATAAAACCAAACTTTAGCCTACCTGATCTTAAACCACAATCTTTAGATGAATGGTATAATATAGCAAACAAATATAATCTTGATATGCAAGTGGCTAATGCTGAGCGCTTAGCAGCCTGCCGGGACATCGACATTGCAGAAGCCGGCTACTACCCTACTGCCAACTTTACAGCTAAGTTACGCGGCAGTGATGCTCGTAATGTTAGAGAAAGCCCGACAAGTTTAAGAAGGAAATTTACTAATACACTCTATTTGAACGTTGAAGTGAGCAGCCCTAATCTAAACCCTTACGGCACTATAGCCAAAACAGATCAGGCGCGTGCACTTTATCATCAAGCTGATGCTGCTTATATAGAAGCTTACCGTAAAGCACAAACCATGATATCAAAATACTATCGAGATGTTATGAGCACTAAAAATCAAATTTCAGCTCTACAACAAGCGGTTAAAGCAGCTCAAACGGCATTAGATGCTAACCGAGCTAATTTTGAAGTCGGAGAGAGAGAATACGTAATTGTGCTAGAGCGTCTTGGGGATTTGTATCGAGCCAAACGGGATCATAAAATGGCAGTCTACCGTTATTTAATGAGCTGGTTGCAATTAGAGAATGCTTCCGGACGATTGGATATTAGAGATTTAGCTGTTGTTAATTCTGTTCTTGAGAAAACAACTAGAGATAAAACTAGCGTGAAACCGATTAAAACTGCAGCTAAGACTCAAAAAGCTGCTAAGACGGCTTAGCATCAGCGACGAATGGTAACTCGACACTGTGCTTATATATCTGCATAATTCTCGGATACTTATCCATAGATAACTCAAACCGCAATGCATTAAAGACTTGAGGAATCAAACATACATCAGCAAGACTAAAATCTTTACCTAAACAAAAATGCCCTAAGTCTTTATATTTTTGAATTTGTTGTTCAATGCTATCAAAGCCCAGCATTAACCAATGATGATACCATTTATGACGATCAGTTTCGGAAACATTAAAATTATCTTTCAAGTAATTTAACACTCGTAAATTATTCAACGGATGAGTATCAGAAGAAATAATGTAAGCTAAAGCACGTGCCTGGGATCTCAAAAATAAATCTGTAGGTAAAATACTAGGCTTAGGGTAAGATTCTTCAAGATACTCAATGATTGCTAATGATTGAGTTAAGCAAATATTATTGCTTGGATCTAAGAGACTAGGAATTAAACCTTGTGGATTAAGTTTTTTATATTCTGCACTGTGCTGCTCGCCACCATTATTAACTAAATGCACTTCTTTTTTAGTGTATTTTAGATTTTTATAATTTAAAACGATACGCACCCGATAACACGCACTTGATCGAAAATAATCATATAACTCCAGCATGTTAACTTACTCCTAAAATATTTTATCATCTGGCTCATCATAACAAAAATATAAATCAGATCACAAATGCTTATTTTTATAGTTAATCTCGCAAACTTAAGTAAGTAATTTAAACATTGTAAGCATTCTCTATAGTAAATTTACTCCTATAATCTATGTTTCTTATATAAAGATTATTTATAAGATCAAATGATTTTATTTATAATAAATTTACGGAGCGACTAATGGTATTAGATATACCAGCAGTATCAAAATGTATCCTAAATAAGAGCGAACTGACGGCTAGCAATCGTCTTGCCGCGAATAACTATGCTTCACGCGATAGTTTGACTAGCTTAAGCCATACTCTACAACTTAGCCTAGAAACTGATAAAATTTTACAGCTATTTTTTAAACATATTAAACAAATATTTAAACTATCTAAATTACTTTATAGCAACAAAGATATTAATTTTAGTATAATGACTGGCAGTAAAGTTAATGCTATTTTACCTAATCTAAAAACTTATGAACTATATTATAAACAAGAATATTTAGGCGAAATCAGTTTTGCTAGTAAACAAAAACTCCCTCCTGGAAAGATATTAGAACTAAAAGAGTATGTTAAATTATTAATCCTACCACTTAGAAATTCCCTACAATATATCAAAGCTATAAAAGAAACCCGTAAAGATCCTTTAACTTCTACAGGCAACCGTTTGGGATTACTTGAGGATTTAAATTATCATTTTAATTTGTCAGCACGTTATAATAGCCCGCTTTCAGTTTTATTTCTTGATATAGACTATTTCAAAAAAATAAATGATCAATACGGTCATATAGTCGGGGATAAAATTTTAATCAATTTTGCTAGTATTTTAAAAAATTTAGTTAGAAAATCTGATATGGTTTATCGTTTTGGTGGCGAAGAATTTGTAATACTGCTTGAAAATACTAATCAAAATGGTGCTTTGAATTTAGCTAAAAAATTAAAAACTTACGTTAATACTCATAAAATTAACGAGCTTGCAATTACTGTAAGTATTGGGACAGCTACTAAGAATAGTTCGGATAGTTGCGAAACCATGTTGGATAGAGCTGATAAGGCATTATATATAGCTAAAACTAGTGGTAGAAATAGAGTTGTGGTGGGGTAGTCTGGGCCGTGCGACTCAGCACACGGCGCCTGGGCGTTAAATACTAGCCCTATCCAGGGTATTGTCTATATAAAGATCTGTTATCAATTTAGCCCCAGGCTTAACGGCATAATGGTCAAAGTTACTGACACCGTTTTCCCTGAGGATATCTTCATCAATACAGAAATTTCCAGTAAATTCTCTACTATTTTTTGATAGAATAGCCAATGCCGCATCCGCCATTATATCTGTAGTACGGCTCGCATCCATAAATTCTTTTGGAAAGTTAAATTCAACAGCTGCCGTAGCAATCGTAGTTTTTGGCCATAGTGAATTTACAGCTATGCCTGATTTCTTGAATTCTTCTGCCATACCTAAAGTACACATACTCATACCATATTTAGACATAGTATATGCAACATGGTTTTTAAACCATTTAGATTTCATGCTAATAGGTGGAGATAAATTTAAAATATGAGGATTTGTAGCTTTTTCTAGATGCGGTAAACATGCTTGGCTACATAAATAAGTAGCCCTAACATTGACACCAAACATTAAATCAAATTTTTTCATTGGCGTATCAGGCGTTTTAGTTAAACTAATGGCGCTAGCATTATTAACCAAGATATCTATACCGCCAAATTTATCAACAACTTGTTGCACTGCAGCGTACACTAATTCTTCATTGCGCACATCGACTTGAATTGCTAAACTTTGACCACCACGTTGTACAACTTCTGCTGCCACACTATCAATAGTACCCTCTAATTTTGCATGCGGCTCCTTTGTTTTAGCTAAAATGACAACATTTGCACCCTCTTCTGCTACTTTCAATGCAATTGCACGACCTATCCCTCTGCTCGAGCCAGTAATAATTACAGTTTTATTCTTCAAGCTAACCATGACATCTACTCCCAGTATCTATATTAACCAAATTTTGCTGCTGTCTTACTCAAAAATGCTTCTATTCCTTTTTGGAAATCGCTGGTTTGCGTACAATCAATAAAACTAGTTTTTTCATCATTTAATTGTTTTTCGAGATTACTTTGCCAGGTTTGGCCCATTAATTTTTTTATATTAGTAACTGCAGTAAATGGTTTGGCCGCTATTTGTTTGGCAATATTTTGCACGTCGCTCATAAATGTTTCTTTTGGTAATACTTTATTTACTAAACCAAGCTCCATTGCATCTTTAGCCCAGAATGGTTCTGCTAATAATATTAATTCCAATGCTTTTTTGTGGCCTACAACTCGGGGTAAAAAATAAGTCAAACCACCATCAGGTGATAAGCCTAAATTAAGATAAGCTGTATTAAACTTTGTACCCTCGGCAACATATGCTAGGTCAGCACAGAGCATAAGGCTGATGCCTGCCCCTGCACACGCGCCATTCACAGCAGCAATAACTAATTTATCCATATTCTGTAGTGATGTAACTGATTCATGTAAGCTTGCAATTGCTGCAGCTGTATGTTCTTTATTTTCAGTAATAGCATTTTTTAATAAATCAATGTCACCACCAGCCATAAAAACATTGCCTTCACCAGTTAAGACTACAACTTTTATAGACTTATCTTCAGCTAAAGACTCTACACAATCAGGCAATTCTTGACTCATCTCAAAATTATATGTATTCATTTGAAGAGGTCGATTAAATGACAAGTAAGCTACGTCATTTACTATGGTAACTTTTAATGTTTTTAAATTTGCATACTGAGGCATATTCACTCCATAAAGCCTTATTGATCTGATTACTTTTGTTGACTAGTTTGATTGATTAGTCAGCGTTTACTAAAAAAATAAACCCTTCTTCATCTATCTTTGCTTTTAGCTTAGTATTAAACCATTGATCGACCCCAGATACTATAGATAAATTTTTATTCTTCATAATATCAAAAGTATACCCTAACATCCGTGCTGGAGATTTAATTTCTAAAATCCCTATCATACCTGGTTCCAATACTGAGTTGTCCATTGGATCAACAATTCTTGCCGCAATATTAGGCAAAGGATGGCCAACAGAGTTGCGCTTTGATCCACGCTGCAGATGCCCCTTGCTTCTTACATTAGGAGTATTTAACGAAATAAATGATCCTAACTCTGGTATACCAAAACCCGTTAAGATACTAATACCAAATTTATCATAAAAAGTTTCACTAAAACCATTTGTAATAGGGCCGGTACACATCACATATCTTAAGTGTGCAATTAAATTTGTGGGTATCTGATGATGTAAATATTCTAGAAATTCTGCATGTGATGTTAAGATTGTCGCCTGCTGTTTAAATAAGCATTCGATAGCTTTAAGCGAATTATTCTTAATATCAACTGGCACAATACCATTAGCAATAACCAGTGGCGCCCAGAGGCCATCAATAAAGCCAAAAGAATTATTATAATTTAATACACTAGCAAAGCGATCATAGCGATTACAATCTAAAACCTGTTTTATACAGGATATATTATTGTAAACACTCTCGTGTGACAGGCTAATATATTTTTTACTTTTATCTTCTGGTACTATAACTGTTACTTCAGCCTCTGGATTGCGAGGTAAAACCCCCATCCATTTAACAATCCACTTTATTGGCAATACATATTTTAGCTTGCCAAGAAAACGCCATTTCAAGCTTTTAACATCATTGAATAAATCTTTTAAAACTAAATTGATGTCTACAGCTTTTTGATTAGCAATTAACAGAGCTCCCAATTCATTATCTGAAGACGCATAAATTCTTTGTATCTGTAAATCTTCGACTAAAGTCAGAACATCTTCTATATCAAAATTGAGCGGAATATTTACCACTGATTGGCCACAAGTTGTGAGCCCGGCATTCATCAAGACAGATTTATAGTCACATGGTAATAATAAACCAACTCTTGCTGGTGATTTATGAATTTTTTTAAATCTATTAGCTAAACACAATACTTGATTACTGAAGGTTGAGAATTTATAGAATCTATTATTATCTTGATCATAAACGCATCTTCTAAACGGTGAATTGGATGCTGCTTTAAAGAACTCAACTGATAAATAGTGTTCTAATTGTTGCCCACTCACCCGTGCCTGCACCGCTAATTCTTGTACAGCCAGTCTTACTTGCCATGCTTTGCTATTAGCAGGCATCGGATCGCCCAAAGTTACAGTTACCCTGGCTGGAAACTGTTGCGGTATACGAAACAACTGTTTATGTTTTCTTGGTGTAAAAACACTAGCCCACAATTGATCAAGATGAATCGGTATAATAGGTATGACCAGGCCCTCGACAATTCGTTCAAGACCATTCTTAAATGGCAATAAATTACCAGTGCGTGTGAGACGTCCTTCCGCAAAAATACAAACAACATGACCAGCAATAAGCTCTGCTCTTGCTCGAGCAATACTTTCATTAACTTTTTGCTCATTACCAGACTCAATCGGAATTGCATAAGCCAATCTAAACAAGGGGTATAACATTGGGTGATAATAATAATATTTGTGCGCAAGATATCTAATAAATCTTGGTAACACGGAACTTATTATAGGACCATCTATATAAGATACATGATTAGAAACGATTAACGCTGGTCCCTTCTTTGGAATATTAGGGCTATTGATTATATTGATCCTATAGAACAAATGCACAATTAACCAAATTAAGAATCTGACAAAAAACCTAGGATTAAATGACAGAGTAATAATGCTAAACACTAAAGTTAAGCAAGCAAAAATAAACATGATGTTATCAGGTCTTAATTTTGCTACTCCTTGCAAAAAACCAACAATCAACACAGCAATAATCATTGCTGCGCCGTTGAAAAAATTATTAGTAGCTATTAGGCGACCTTTTTCATGTTTCTCTGGAAGCTCTTGCAGTAAGGCATTAAGCGGCACAATAAATAACCCTGCAAATAAGCCTACTAAGATCATTACTAAAAATGCAGTTAAAACAGACGATGTGGTAAAACTCAAACCAAACAAGCACAGCGTCATTCCGATAGCACCCATTGGAATCAGACCTAGTTCAATTTTATCTCCTGATAACCACCCGGCCCCTACACTACCAAGGCCAATGCCTACGCCTAATGAGGCGTTCATTAAACCTATTTGTAAATCATTTAATGCAAAGATTTCTTTACAAAAAACAAAAAGATTAGCAGTCAACGCCAAGCCCACTGCAAAGAAAAAACTAATCCCGGCAATAGTAGTAGCAATTAATCGGTTTTTTCTCATCACCTTTATGCCTAAAATAGTCTCTGACCAAGGATTAAAGCTCCATGGTTGATTACTACCTGATGCGGGAAAAGACTTAACAAAAAAACTAGCAATAAAACCAACAGCTGACAACACAAGCAGAAACAACCCAATAAACACTAAGTTATCACTAAAATATTGCATTAAAATGCCGCCAATAGCAGAGCCGAATATAATAGCTATAAATGTAGTCAACTGCACCATGCCATTAACACGAGAAATCTCTGACTCGTTAAACCATTCAGGAATAATGCCGTATTTTGCTGGGCTCAAAAAAACTGACTGGCTGGAAAGCAGAAATAAAACTACTACCAGCATAAGTTTATTTTCACTGGCTAAATAATATACTGCGAAAAACATCACAACTAATTCAAAGAATTTTGTGGCAATGATAACCCTATTCTTTTTGTATCTATCCGTAAAGTAACCTGAATAACCGGAAAAAATAAAAAACGGTAACACGAATAAAAACTGCGACAAGATATAATAAAAATCTACGTAACCTGAAGTTGATGAAAGCGCAATCAACATAACAACAAATTTAAACACATTGTCATTGAATGCGGTCATAAACTGTGTCATAAGATAAGCAATAAATGCCGGCTGGATCAATAAGCTTCGATAGGAACCTGCTGGTTTCATATTTCTCTCATCTAAAGTAAACCCTAACTAAGTAGTTGACTTATAGGTATAATTTTTAAATTTGTCTGATTTATATCTTCACACACAGCTACATATATATGCAACTTGCTAGCATACCCATCATCAGGTAGTAAGTCAATTCTATAAGTCTTGTAGTTATAGACAATATTTGCATTATTTAAGCTGCTTTGATTGATAAAATTTGATTCCGCACGACCATAGCGCGTAACTATATGAAAATTGTAAGGAATTTTATCCAGAGTATTATATTCTATTAATTTATGATTAGCTGCCAATAATAAGTTATTCTTAATCTTATTTAATATAATTTGTTGATTTTCAATTGTATTTAATTTTTGCTGTTGAATAATGACATTTGCAAACTCTGAAATACTTAGTGAAATAACCAAAGTTAGTATGACAATAAATAGTATTACACTCCCCTTTTGAAGAGTAATAGCCTGGAATAAAAACCGCATTACGAATAATCAGCTATAACAAACGAAATTATATTAGGCAGTGCTTGATGATAAGACTCAAACCAAAAACTAAAGAAATAATAATCAATATTGTTTTTGCTAACCTTACGAACGTTCATAGCTCTTACATCAGGCACTACTTCATCAGAGTAATTATTAGCATACTGATAAAGACTTCTTTTAATAACCGAACCTGTTTTTTTCTGACCTATATAAAATATTTTCTCCTGGTATTTCCAACCTGTGATTACCTGTGGGTCTAAAGTTATATTTTTGATTTTAATAATTGCTGAGTCTTGTACAATTTTATTTTCAAAATACTTAGATAAATTATTTTGTGTGATGAATTCTTCAATGCTGAGTAATTCTACCTTAGGGATTAGATTAAGCTGATTCAATAAATATGTTTCTATAGTACTAATTTCATTAATACTGACCTTGGTAAAATCTTTTGTACCTCTATTTTCTACAATTTGATTATTAAAGTACCAATAAAGTTGTCGAGCATTATTTAAATATTTTATTGCTACTTCTGCTTGTAGATTTAATTGACTAATTATAATTATACTATATGTGACCGATGCGAAAATTATCGTCAACAGACTGCTCGCCGTTAGGCACTCTAAAATAGTAAACGCTTTATTGTTTTTGAATAAGATTATTGACTTCAGCAATTTCTGACAACTTCTCTTGACGCCATTGTAAATAATTTATTTTTACTTTTTGGGTATTATTCCAGACTATGTTTATTAATTTAAAATTAATAAACACTGCACATAACATAGCTATAATTGCTTCATACAAAGTAAATCCTAATTGTCGACTTTTATACCCTAGAGTTTCCATCTGGTTATTATACGGGAAAAATTACTTATAACAAGTAATGATGTAAGATATTTGCCATATGTTGTTTACGTAAATCTCTATTGCACAAAGAGCTAACTTAAGTTATTGTTCGTAAGAACATATGAGATTGCTTTTCATAATTAATCTTATTTCTTATATACAATATTTTATATATAAGCATGTATACCCAAAGAATTTCAATTTGCGGCTAGGCACACATGAAGTCGAGCAGCGGAATGTACAAATGAGTACATGAGCAGCGAAGCAAGTGCGCAACAACGCCGCAGATTGAAAGGCGAAGGGTATAAATATATGTTTAGATTCTATTGACTCTATCTCTAATTATCAGAGACAATATTATCTTTCGTAGAATTTCTGTTTGTTAATACGTAGGAGGAACTATGCCAAGACAGTCTGATAAGCGTGTACGGTTAGTAAAAGCTGCCAAATCTTTGCTATTGAAGAAAGGCTATAACGAAACCACTCTTGCGGATATCGCGCAAGAAGCTGATGTACCGCTAGGGAACGTATATTATTATTTCAAAACTAAAGAAGCTATTGGTCAAGCTGTGATTCAACAACACATTATTGATCTTGATGCTTGTTTTGTTAATTGGAACCAATTAGGTTCAGCAAAAGAACGATTAAATGCTCTTACTGAATTAGGCCTACAGCCTATAGAAGAAACAGTTAATTGGGGTTGCTCTATCGGTAGTTTATGTCAAGAATTATGCAAATCTAGTTCTCCATTGTCCGAAGCTGCAGCAAGCCTTATGAACAAACTGATTGATTGGGTTCAAAACCAATTTAAAGAATTAGGCAAGGATAGCAAAGAAGCACGTCTACTTGCAGTAAAATTAGTTTCTTATATGCAAGGATTAGCATTATTATCAAATACTTTCAAAGATGAAAATATTGCTAAAGAACAGCAAACTTCTGTCAATCAATGGTTAGTAGAAGAAGCAGTTTAATCTTTTTTACAACCGATTTGAATATTCTAGTACTAACCTTCTTTTTCAGATAGTTAGTACTTGCTCAACTCCTATACGAATCTTTTTAGCTTTACCACTTCAATTCATTAGTCTTGTTATCATTACACTTCATGTTATACTCTTGTGTTATACTCTATAGTGTACAGTTAATTTATATAGTTTTTATTAATAACTTTTATAAGTCTAATAAAAAATACTTCAATTTAAGTTATGGGCCATAGTTGCCGATACCATTTAATAAAGTTGTAACCAAGAGTGGGCGGACAAAAATGAACATTAAACTATCTTCAACGCTTATATACTCCGTATTTATGGGGTGCTTATTTAGCACTAACACAGCATTCAGCGAAATCTATAAATGGAAAGATCTCGAAGGTAATATTAGGTATTCCGACATACCGCCAGAGACCAGCGAAGGTACTAATATTGAAGAAGTGAATATTAAGAACCGAGTCAATACTTATAGCAACGACAATAGCAAACCACTTTTAGAGAATAAAGTAGATACACAGTATGAACAAGAAGTTAAAGAAAAAACTATTGATTACAAAAAACAAGTAGATCGCGCAAAAGATGAAGACGTGAGTGACATCATTAAACAATTTAAACGCGATGCTAAAGCCAATACTACTGACAACCCAAACACTGAAAATACTGATACAGACAATCCAGCAGCAGACAGCCCTGTCCAAAACAATAATAGCGACACTAAGGAATCAGTCAGTCCAGCTGTGGAACCTCAAGGTAAGAACCAATCGACTGATTTACCAACAACCGCAAAAGAAATAAGACAAGCAAAGAATTGCTCGACCGCGCAAGAAAACTTGAAAAAATTAACTCATAACAATATTATTGTTAGTGAGAATAAGAAATTACAAAAATTATCTTCGTCACAAATCGAAAATAAAATTAAAGAAGCAAAAAGCCAGATTGGGTTTTATTGTTAATTCTTTACTAGTTTATAGCACAATAATAATGCTCCCACACTGATTGCACTATCAGCTATATTAAATATTGGCCAATGATAGCTACCAGCGTAGACATCAATGAAGTCTACAACATAACCCAAATTAACACGGTCATATATGTTACCTAAAGCACCACCTAATATTAAGCTGAGTGCAATTAACATTGTCTTTTCTTTAGAGCTTATTCGAGTAAAGCCATAAAACAAGCTTGCAGTGATAATCAATGTACACAAAATTAATATATTTCTAACATTGCCAGAGGCTTGTTTGATAATACTAAACGCCGTACCTTTATTATAAGTTAAAAATAAATTGACGCCAAAATTTAGTTTGTTCGTCAGAACTTTAAAGTAGTTATGCGCCACGTGGTATGGGAAATTTGCAACAACATACAGTTTGCTCGATTGGTCAACAATAAACACCAGTAGCACATTAAATAAAGCTAATAATTTGATTTTATGTTTTCTCGCATATTTAAGCATATAATCTTATCTCTCCAAAACCCGCAACATTAACAATACAGCGAGGACATAATTCAGGATGATCACTATTAGCTCCTATATCTTTATCATGATGCCAACAACGTACGCATTTTACATCCGAAGATTTAGTAATACCAAGTTTAATACCCTCTATATCTGTGTCGGTCAGAGCTTCTGTAGCGCCATCTAATAATTTGATGCTTGCTTTAGAAGTAATCAAAACAAACTTTAATTCATGTTCTAGTTTATTAAGCACCGAAAAATTCTCAGCATTAGTATAAATAACGACTTCAGCTTGTAATGCAGATCCGATAGAGCCTGCTGCTCGCATAGCTTCGAGTTGTTTATTAACTGCTGTTCTTATATTGATAATCTTTTCCCAAAATTCATTATTGAATTCAGTTGCATCTAGCTTTTTACCTTCTGTCGTCAGATCATCCCATAACGATAAGAACACCGAGTCCGGAAGCTTGTCACCTTCTAATTTTCTAATATTTTGCCAGATCTCTTCACTCGTAAAACTTAAAATTGGCGCTATCCATTTCACCAGCATTTTTACAATAAAATAAATAGCCGTTTGTGCCGACTTACGCGCCAGGCTATTTTCTTTATTGGTGTATTGTCTATCTTTTATGATATCTAAATAAAAGCTACCTAAATCTATCGAACAGAAATCATGAACTTTTTGATAGACGTTTCTAAATGCATAATTATCATAATCAGACTTGATTTCTTCTTGGATTTTAATAGCTTTATTTAAAGCAAATGCATCTAGTTTTATCAGCTTATCAACAGCCACCAGATCAGTCGCGGGATTAAAGCCATGTAAATTAGCTAATAAAAAACGCGCAGTATTGCGAATTCTTCTATAAACATCTGATGTCCGCTCAAAGATATCATTACTAACAACAATCTCACCTCTATAGTCGGCGCTCGCCACCCATAAACGTAAGACATCCGTGCCAAACTTATTATTGACCTCTTGAGGCTCTATAATATTGCCTAGAGATTTAGACATTTTATGACCTTTGTGATCAACAGTATAACCATGCGTCAGAACTTGTTTATATGGTGCTGTACCATACATACTTACCCCAGTCATTAATGATGAACCAAACCAACCTCGGTGTTGATCCGATCCCTCTAAATAAAGATCTGCAGGCCAAGCTAATTGTTGATTTTGTTTTAGAACCGCATAGTGAGTAACACCTGAGTCAAACCAAACATCTAGTGTATCAGTACTTGCTTCATAATCATTAGGATCAGCTTTGAACTTACTTAAGACTTGCTGCTTGTCTAATTTATACCAAGCTTCTATGCCAGATTTAGCAACTGTTTCAGCTACTAGGTCAATTATTTCGGCAGTATTAGGATGTAAATCATTAGTATTTTTATTGATATACAATGGCATTGGTACACACCAGGTACGCTGACGTGATATACACCAGTCTGGACGATTAGCTACCATTTTTTCGATTCGAGCAAAACCCCAATCAGGTATCCATTTTACATTCTTAATAGCTTCTAGTGCATTTTGTCTTAAATTCTCTTTCGACATGCTAATAAACCATTGCGGTGTTGCGCGAAAGATGATTTCAGTCTTATGGCGCCAGCAATGCGGATAGCTGTGCTCAATGTCACTGTAGGCTACGAGTTTATTATTAGTTCTCAGTAATTCAACAATAATTCCATTTGCTTTACTGACATGTTGACCACCAACAAACTGCGTATCACTATTAAATACACCGTTGCCTTGTACTTCATGATCAACAGATAAATTATATTTTAAACCTAAAATATAATCGTCTGGACCATGACCTGGTGCCGTGTGCACACAACCTGTACCACCATCTAAAGTAACATGCTCGCCCAAGACGACAGGCACTTGTTTTGCTAAAAATGGATGATGTAATTTTAAGTTTTCTAAAACCTGTCCTTTTATTTCAGCCAAAATCTCATAAGTAACATTATATTTTTTGCTTAATTCAGAAACTAGTTCTTTCGCAACAACCCAACGTTCAGCTTTATTATTAAAGTCTACCTGCGCGATAACATAATCCTCATCCGAAGCCAAAGCAACAGCTTCATTAGCTGGCAGGGTCCAAGGAGTTGTCGTCCAGATAATAACTGAAACCTCGCCTTTACCTAAATTTAACTGGTTAAATTTACTTAAAAAAGTTGTTTCATCAACAACAGTAAATTTAACATCAATAGACGGCGAAGTTTTATTTTTATATTCTACTTCTGCTTCTGCCAAGCTTGAACGGCACTCAGTACACCAATGAACTGGTTTATAACCTTTTTGTAAGTGACCATTTTGATAAATTAATTTCAAAGCACGCATAATGTTTGCTTCGAATTCATAGTTCATTGTCTGATAAGGATGATCCCAATCGCCAAACACACCTAGTCTGACAAACTCTTTTTTCTGATTAACGATCTGTTTAGCCGCATAGTCTCGACAAGCTTTTCTAAAGTCATCGTGAGAAATTTTATCACCTGCTCTGCCTAGTTTTTTTTCAACTTCTCTTTCTATAGGCAGACCATGGCAATCCCAGCCAGGCACATAAGGGCAATCATAGCCACTTAAAGTTTTAGATTTAATAATAATATCTTTAAGTACCTTATTTAAAGCATGTCCTAAATGAATATTTCCATTAGCGTACGGAGGGCCATCATGCAGAATAAATTTCTCACGTCCCTTTGCCCAGTTTCTGATTTGTTGATAGATGTCAGCTTCATTCCATTTTTTTAACTGTTCAGGCTCCCGCTGTGGCAGATTTGCCTTCATTGGAAAGTCAGTATGGGGTAAATTTAGCGTGTTTTTATAATCTATCGGCGTACTACTAGACATTTTTTACTCACTTTACTCTTATCTTTAATATCTTTAATTAATTCTTTAATCAGTATTTTCAAATATTTCTAATTTCTTTTTAATAACTCTAGCATCATCAGCTAATTGTAATTTAAGTTCTTCTAGCGAACTAAATTTTTTCTCATCTCTTACTTTTTCGACAAACTCAACAATCACTTCTTGGCCATAGATGTCTTGTGCAAAATCAAATAGATGGGCTTCTAAAACTCTAGTTGGAACCTGGCTCAACGTTGGTCTTATTCCCCAATTAGCCATGGCTTTATATTTTTTGTTTTTATAAATGATAAAAACTGCGTAAACACCTGGCGCCAATAACAGCTGTGTTGCCTTGACATGAATGTTAGCTGTCGGGTAGCCTATCTGCTTTCCTTTTTTCTGGCCATCTACAACTTTACCAGAAAAACCATAGTATCTACTTAAATACTTTTTTACATCCGCAAGGGCAACTAAATCTAATAATCCTCTAATTAAATTACTACTGACACGCTGATTATTAATCACAAAATCTTCTGCTGTAATTAATTTAAAACTATATTGTTCTGCTGCCTGATACAATAAATTGGTATCGCCTAATCTGTCTTTACCAAATTTAAAATCTTTACCGACCAAAAGATATTTTAAATTCAGATTATTAATCAGCTTATCAATAAAATCTTTAGGGGCCAAATCAGCTGTGGTTTTATTAAATTTTATTACCCAAACCAAATCAAAACCCAATTTTTTTAAAAAACTAATCTTATCTTTAAATACTGTTATTCTTTTTGTAGCCTTACCATCTGTACGGCATCGAAAAAAATATTCTTTCGGGTGCGGCTCAAAGGTTATGCAAACTTTTTTTAAATCTTTAGCCCTTGCTAAATCAAATACTTTTTTAAATAAATACTGATGACCTAAATGCACCCCGTCAAAATTACCGACAGCAACAACAGCGTCATTCTTATATTTTATTTCAAGACCACGGCGTACAATCATAACTAATCTAAACTTAACTGCTTTTTCAGATTAAATCCTAACAATTTCAAAGAACCAAAGTAAGTCAAGATTACAGCAGTTATTAAAGCAAACAAAACTATAGTTCTGTGTAACCTGTCCCATGCGAACCATGTACTGATCTCAGGGTTTAAAATAAGCAACAAAAACACCCAAATAATATTAGCAGTAATTACTTTTGGTAGAAACACTCGCCAATTTAATACTGGTTTATATATTCCTCTTTTAATAAGACTGTATAAAAGTAAACCCGCGTTAATAAAACCTGTCGTAGCTCCTGCCATTGCAAGGCCAACATGATAAAAATACTGCATCAAAACTAAACTTAAAAGTATGTTTATAATCATACATAAAGCCGCAATCCTGACCGGAGTTTTAATATCTTTACGCGCATAGTTGGCTGAAGCCAATATTTTTATACTCACCAGAGCTATTAGACCGACAGAAAAAGCCTGCAGACTTAGACTAGTCTTGTAGACATCCAGTACAGAAAATTTCCCATAATTAAATAATGTTATCAATAATGGCTTGGTCAAACAAAATATACCCAATGCTGCCGGCAAACCCAGCAAAATAATTAGCTGTAAAGACCAGTCTATAGTCCGATTAAAGTCTTTTTCATTATTTTTTGCATGCTCGCGAGATAAATGAGGTAAAACTACTGTAGTCAAAGCTACACCAAATACTCCCATAGGAAATTCTATAATACGATCTGAATAGTACAACCACGAGACGCTACCTAATGGCAAAAAAGAAGCAAATAGAGTATCGAATAATAAATTAATTTGGGCAACAGAAACACCAAAGATTGCGGGTAACATATTTTTTAATATTCTAGTTACACCTGGTTTATCGCCAGTCAATCGCGGTCTAGGCAGTAATTTAATCTTCCAGGAGAAAAACAATAAAAACGATAATTGCGCAACCCCACCAAAAAACACCCCCCAAGCTAAAGCTGTTACTGGTTCTTTAAAGTAGCCAGCAAATAAAATAGCGCAAGCAATCATAGCCACATTTAATAACACTGGCGCAAAAGCCGGCATAATGAATTTATCATAGCTATTTAAAATGCTACCAACAAACGCAGTTAGCGAAATAAAGAAAATATAGGGAAAGGTTATTCTTAATAAGTCAGAGGCTAAATATAAGCGCGCACTACCATTAGCCATGAAACCTGGAGCAAAGCCTTTAATAATCCATGGTGCTGTTAACATGCCTAAAATAGACACCATCATTAAAATAAGACCGAGCACACCTGCTACATGGTTTAGCAGTCGATAGACATCTTGTTGGGTACGAACTGCACGGTACTCTGATAGAATAGGGATAAAGGCTTGCGCAAAGGCGCCCTCAGCAAAAAGCCTTCTTAGGAAATTAGGTAATTTAAATGCCACTACAAAAGCATCAAAGCTGCTGCCAGCTCCAAAATAATGGGCGCAAACCATTTCTCGACCAAAACCGCTGATCCTAGATATGAAGGTCATGGCACCTACTTTACTGGTGCCTTTAGCAATATGGCTAAATTGGGACTCTTTATCGTTTTTAATCTTACAAGCCTTACTGTCAAAAAAACATCAACAGACATTAAATAATATGGGAAAACAATAAACTATAACGCTATAGTTTACAATACTATATAGAGCTATGGTATCAATTATGGTTATTATATAGTAAATCTTTGCTTGTGGATCATTGACAAATCATTAAAAAACAGGCATATTTTGTCCTTTATAAGATCTTACAGATTTATTGGATTTATTCGGAGAATACAAAGTGGCTAATACCAAACAAGCAAAGAAAAGAGTTCGCCAAGGTGTTAAACGCCGCGCTCGCACTCAAACCCTACGTTCTATGATGCGCACAAGCCTTAAGAAGGCAGTAGCAGCTATCGCAACTAAATCAGTTGATACAGCTCAAAGTGCTTACGCAGAAGCTGCTAGAATGGTTGATAAAATGGTTAGCCATGGCATTATTCATAAAAATAAAGCTGCTCGTCATAAAAGCCGCTTAAATGAGCAAGTTAAGAATCTTAAATCTGCTTAATTCTGACTCTCTTTGAAGCTGGTCGCTGTGCTGTAAGCACCGCGGCTGGTAACTACTTCTCACAAAAATGAATTTCACCAGATGGCATAATCGCATCGCAATAATTACGAACTTGTGATAGTTGGTCATCAGAAATAATCGCGCCGGATAAATCAGTCTCGGTTAAAACTGCGCCTCTTAAGTTAGCACCAGTAAAATCGTTACTGTTCAGCTATTAGAATTTTTGTTATCCAGAGCGAAGCGAAGGATCTCTTAATCTTCAATCTGAGATTCCTCGACAAGATCGGAATGACAGGGGCGCAGATTCCTATACGGTGAACGCGTACAATATTCTAGATATGGTGAACATTACGTAAAATCACAACCACTGAGATTTGAACCAGTAAACACTACTCCACTTAAATCAGCATCAACAAACTTACTACTAGAAAAGTCTGCTTGATGAAATAATCCATAATTCATTCTTGCTGAGCTAAAATCAACATCTCTAAAACGAGTAACACTCCAAACTTTCGTATCTGGATTTTGTAACAAATGAGCGACAATTAAAGTTGCGCCATTAAAAGAACTCTGTGAACAGTCACCTTTGAGTCTTGCACCAGTTAACACAGCATTATTAAATATGCTAGAAGAAAAATTACCTTTAAGCACGCTACAGGTTAACACGGCATTAGCTAAAGCTGATTCGGTCATTACCCCCCCCATCAATTAAGATTAATGGGGGATAAACGTTTTTAAATAACCGAACTAGAAATGCTAGACTTCATTGGTTGAGCTACTTCAACTTTAGCAGCAAATGTACCATGAGCTGTTCTTAGCGTTTGTAGAGCCCTAGAAACACATCCATTATCAGCCGCGGCTGAAGAACCATTAGTAGCCCGCCGTTGTTGCTGAAGCGCTAATAAATCCTGACACACCTCATCCATCGTAGGACGATCATCCGGATTTTGATTTAGCATTCTATTAATCAATGCTGTCGCCCCACCCTCAAAATCTTGCTCAAGATTTAACTCATATTTAAAGACTACACCAAAAGAATAAACATCCATTTTATCGGTTACTTTAATTTTTTTGTTTAATTGCTCCTTGGTTGCTCTACCTTGTGCTTGTAGCAACAATATTAATTGGAGACTCAACATTTCTGGTGAACAATATGATCCAGTTCCTTTAAATCCTGACACTCCTAATTCTTTACCAAGAGGTTCGGCGCAACCAAAATCTATAGGATTAGCTTCAATTCGACCGTGGGATGTACAATTAAAAAGAAAATTTTCTCCTTTAATATCTAATAATGCCCATCCTTTTTTATGAATAACGCCTATTTTTTGTGCAAGTTCTAAAGCCAAAGCTAATTTTTGTTGAGCGTTGATTTGAGGTTTAGTCAGCACGCACTGCGTACCATCTACAAATACTTTGTCTCTAAGTTCAGACATAGTCATACTTGGATTTTCATCGAAAATACGAGCTTGGACACGATTGTATTTCTCCAAGTCCATCTTAGCTAAAGGCTGACCTGGAACTAAATCCATCAAAATATAACTTTTATGAGTATTCCAGTTGAATAACCACAAAATAAATCTTTTTAATAATCCTAAGCCTGTATAAGATCTTTTAATTACTGCATGACGTAAACCAGCATGCTTTAATACTTCAAACTCATTTTTAACCATCAATATTAGTTGTTTTTTTATTGCCTTAAAAGCTAAAAACCGACTCAATGCAGGAACGCTGTTCTCGTCAATCTTTATATTAAAGCCCCAATTAGCCCATGTTTTTTTGATCTGCTCTGCAATTATTTTTAATTGAGCTTTGTAGTATTTTTCCTCATCAATAATTTTTAACGCAAATTCAGTGCCTTCTTTATCTTGCACTCTTTTTACCGTACCAAATGAACCTTCTCCTAATTTACCTGATTCTAAACCGTCTCTTGGTTTGCCAGGAGTCAATAAGAACGGTTTGACTTTATTCACTTTTTCATCATAAACCAGAATAAAACTATGTTTTAATTGATAATATTTGCCGTTAACTTTTATCGGGCGTTTTCTGTTAAGTTTAACCCCGTGAAAATTTTTAAGCTGTTTTGGTGAGCGACCCTTAATTTGCTTTTCAAGGTATTGATTGACTAAGTCAAACTCTTGTTTTCTCTCTGTAATATTCTCTATGCTATCGTTAGCCATTTTAAACCTCGTTAAGTTAGGTAATCAATTCAAAAGTTATATTATCAAGCAACAATCTAAAATACAAGAGTTTTTTAGCTTAATGACTTGCATCTTATTGATTTAAGCTCATTATCTTAAAATCCGTGCCATATTATATATAGGATTTGAGACTGAGCCTCTAGACCTGAATTGTAGCTACACAGGCTTAAGGTAAGCTTAATCTAGGATTGAAGTATAAACATAACAAGGAGACGTGCTCGGTGGCAGGTGCCATGAAACCTCTATGTCGACAATATTTTCTTGAGTTAGATTAACCAACCCCTCGATACGACAAGTGCTCATTACTGCCCGCACAGAACGGCTGTTATTAATTTTATCACTAATAACCCCCATCAAATTAGGCCCAAAACACGTCGCGTTACAATAGACAATAGAGGCCAGATTAAAATCAAAATCTGTAATATTAGTATTATGAAACTCAATGAGTTTAGATTGATTAGCGAACAAATTAGGAGCACTTTGTTTTAGCTCTTGTAAAGCCTCTACAGCTAACTCATGCCGAGCTTTATCTATCTCTACCCCATAACTTGCAGCCATTTGAGTTGACAAGTAACTTTGCAGCACTGCTTTACCTATCCCTGATCCTAAGTCAACAAAGCTGTCTTCTACTGTTAGTTTAACAAACTGATACAGTTTAGCTAAACCTTCTGGTAAGATTTCGCCATAGGTTAAAAAAATTTTTTGTTGCGCCAGAGTTTCATCTTCACGACTAAGCGCAGAAATATAGCCAGACCGGTTATGATAAACTAAAAATAACACTTCTTTCAGCTCATGTAGGCTTAAAGGTATAAGCTTTTGGTTATTATACGCTTGCATTCTTTTTGGTTTTTTATATCTAAAAATAAGATAGTTGAAATTATTAATAACCCTATTAATTAAATGCTTCATATTTATTTTAGATGAAAATTGGACATTGGTTATAAATATTATATTTGAAAAAAAGCTATTTAAAGAGAAATTTCAAACTGGGCAGTAGGCGAAAGGGGTGCTCCCTTCGCTTGGTATTAAGTAAGCAAATATTAAAAATCTAGCTCATTTATTTCGTATAGAGCTTTACCAAGCTCATTCATCAATTGGCTAGTATTAGTATGCGATGCAGCAGATACCCAGAAAATCTGATCTTTATAGTTAAGTTCAGATTTGATATTACTGATGATTTGTTGAATTTCATCTTCAGATAATAAGTCACATTTATTTAACACTAACCAACGTGGTTTATTAAATAAATCTTTATCATGCTCATCACTATAAATTTTTAATTCGTTAGTAATAATTTTAATATTGTCTAAATAATCTGGATTAAAGACATCGACGATATGTAACAAGACTTTAGTACGCTGTAAATGTTTTAAAAATCTATGACCAAGACCTGCGCCCTGACTTGCCCCTTCAATAATCCCAGGGATATCAGCAATAACAAAACTTCTGCCCTCTCCTAATCTAATTGTACCTAAATTAGGATGCAAAGTTGTAAATGGATAATCAGCAATTTTAGGTCTAGCAGCAGAAACTGCAGTAATAAAAGTTGATTTACCCGCATTTGGTAAACCTAATAAGCCTACATCAGCAAGAACATTTAATACTAAGCGCAACTTTCTGGTTTCACCAGGCTTACCTTTGGTAAACTTTCTTGGAGCACGATTAGTACTAGTTTTAAAAGCGGCATTCCCTATCCCCTTACCGCCGCCTTTGGCGACTAATAATTTATCATCAGCTTCAGTTAAATCACCAATACATTCATCAGTTTCATAATGATAAACTTTTGTACCCAGAGGCACAGTGATGTATAAATCATCACCTGCTTTACCAGCGCAATCACTACCTAAACCACCTTGACCCTTAGTAGCTTTAAATACTCTTTTGTATCTAAAATCAACTAAAGTATTTAAATCTTTATCAACAATAATATAAATACTGCCGCCTTCACCGCCATTACCGCCGTTAGGCCCACCAAAGGGAATAAATTTTTCACGACGAAAACTCGAGCAACCATCGCCGCCTTTACCAGCTATAACTTCTATTACTGCTTCATCAATAAACTTCATAATGATCAGACTGATTGGGTAATGTTGATTTAAATATATTAATAAACAAAAAGCTTGTAGACGTCACGTCCTACAAGCTTTTTGTTTGTGATGGGAATCTAAGACTTTTCTTAAGATTCTTAATTAGCAGGTACAACGCTAACAAATTGACGGTGCGGCTTGCCTTTCTTTTCAAAAACAACCTTGCCATCAACAGTTGCGAATAAAGTATGATCTTTACCCATGCCAACACCAACGCCAGGATTCACCCTAGTGCCACGTTGTCTGATAATAATGTTACCAGCTACAGCAGTTTGGCCACCAAATAGTTTTACACCTAATCGTTTGGCCTGCGAGTCGCGGCCGTTACTTGTACTACCACCAGCTTTCTTGTGAGCCATTATGCACCTCTAATGTCTGTAATTTCAATTTCTGTCAACCACTGTCTGTGGCCTTGTTTACGCATGTAATGCTTACGACGTCTAAATTTAATAATTCTAATTTTATCACCGCGACCTTGGCTTAGAACTTTAGCAGTAACTGACGCGCCTGATACAAATGGTTGCCCAAGCTTAACTGAATCACCTTCGCCTACCATTAAAACATGATCAAACTCAATAATGTCGTCAGTCGCAAGTTCTAGTTTTTCTACTTTTAGCTTAAGCCCCTTAGATACGCGATACTGTTTACCGCCGGTTTTGATCACCGCATACATAACGAAAACTCCAGAAACAAATTTGGTTTTATATAAGATTGGGATTATAGGCAATTTGCAACCAATTAGCAATAACTTACTAAGAACTTACTAAGATATTGTGACTAGATTAGTCGTAGGGTTAATCTTAGGGTTAGTCTTATGGGCCTACCTAGACCAGAGATAGCTTCACAGCTTTAGATAAAAACACTAACTGATTGTTGTCATCAATATAGAATCTGACAACATCGCTAAGCTCCCCTATAGGCTTATAACAAATAGCCATTAAGATTTCATCGGGTGGGTTAGAAATTTTAACTCCTGATTTTTGTAAGCACTTTTTAAATCTGAATAAAATCAATTCGTTATTAACTTTAGGGTTGATTCTAACATGATTGAGCTCAAATAGTACTCCCTTTAGCTCGGTGGCGAAGTTTTTTACACAGACTGCACGTTTTTGTGACACTGAAGAAATATGCTTACAGTCTATAACTTTAATACTTAAATCTAAAACGAACTCATAAATCTCGGCTGATTTTTGGTCAGCTGACATTCTAGTAGCGTTAACCACCATTTGTGGAGTTTGATTGTTGTAGTCAGATAATATTTGTATGCTCATGACGATCATTTCGTCATGAGCCCGTCTAACCTTTAAAGTTTTTTTAAAGATTTAATCAATCCAAATCAAACTTAGTTGTATTTATAACCAGAAATAATAGGGAACCTACGATCGCGACCAAAAGCTTTGGCTGATATACGAACACCAGGAGCTGCTTGACGACGCTTGTATTCATTCTTATCAACCATAGCAATAATCTTAGTGACTACTTCACGGTCAAAGCCGTCAGCAACGATTTGATTCAAGCCCATATCGAATACGACATAACGCAATAGAATGCTATCTAAAACATCATAAGGTGGCAGGTTATCTTGGTCCACCTGACCGTGCGCAAGCTCTGCAGACGGGGCTCTTTTGATAACTCGAGTAGGAATAATAATCTGCTCAGCAGAACTATTTATGTAGTCAGCTAATTTATAAACTGTACCCTTAAAAACATCTTTAATTGGCGCATAACCACCAGCCATATCGCCATATAAAGTAGCGTAGCCAACAGCCATTTCGCTTTTATTGCCTGTAGTTAAAACTATCTTACCCAATCGATTAGACATCGCCATCAAGATCATTCCACGAGTACGAGCTTGAATGTTTTGCTCAGTGACATCTTTAGGATCTTCACTCTTACCATATATAGGGGCAAGTAAATTATTAAAACACTCAAAAGGCTCTTCAATGCTGACCACATGGTATTTTACACCTAACTTATTAGCTTCATAAATTGCATCTTCTATGCTATGAGCAGCTGTATATCGAGATGGCATAATAACCGCCTCAACATTTTCTACCCCTAAAGCTGATACTGCTATAGGTAAAGTAACCGCTGAATCAATCCCACCTGATAAACCCAGTAATGCACCTGTAAAACCACTGTTATGAACATAAGTTCTCACTCCTTGCACAATAGCGCTATAAATTAATTCTTCATCGCTGTATGGCTTAGGTAGTGCTTGATTCTCAATTATTATTTCATTAGTTGGTGCGCGCAAACAATTGACTTCTATCAGTTCAGCTTTGAAAAAAGCTCCCATTACAGCTATATCGCCATTAGCATTAACAGCCATCGAACCGCCATCAAAAACTAGCTCATCATGTGCGCCAACATTGTGCGCGTAGACTAATGGCAGATTTACTTCCTGTGCACGATCTTGCACTATTTTTTTACGAATCTCAGCCTTATCAATACAAAACGGCGAAGCATTAAGCGATAAAATTAATTCTGCACCCGCATCTTTTGATTGCTTAACTGGCCCTTCAGAAAACCAGATATCTTCACAGATAGCTACACCAATTTTTATACCTTTTAATTCAAAAACTAGCGGTTCAGTCCCGCGAGTAAAGTAACGTTTTTCATCAAAAACACTGTAATTAGGTAATAATTGCTTATAGTAATACCCCACAACCTCACCTTCACGCACAAGAGCTGCCGCATTGAACAAACCCTTTTCTGTTTGATGCGGAAAACTGATAATGACATCAATGCCTTTTACTTCCGAGACGATTTCTAATTTAGTTTTTAAAACTGCTTCATGGAAGTCTTGTCTTAATAATAAATCTTCAGGAGGATAACCTGTGATACATAATTCAGGAAATAATATTAAATCTGCTTTAAGCTCATCACGAGCCTTGGTGACAGCGGCTAAAATGTTTTGTTTATTTTTTTCAAGATTGCCAATAAAAAGCTCAATTTGAGCGACAACCAGCTTTATAGAGTCACTTTTATTCATATTTATACATTTGAAAAACAAATAATTAGATTACTAGTTAGCTAAACTATGAGAAATACTATGGCTATAATACAACATTCCGCCCTTATTTCATACCGATCATCATGTAAATCTATAGCTAAATGTATTGGAGTTATTCAAACTAGCGATAGCCCATCCTTCGTTGTCTTATAGGGGGCAAGAATCGCACAGGAATAAGTAAAGCCGGACCCTCAATAATTCCTCCTGAAAATATAGCGTTATCTTCATCCGTAAGTGTTTTTGACCCACATGCTGATTCCAGCTCTTGGCAGCAGGTGACACTCCTTGATGATGCTTGTGAGTATACAACAGTAGGACTGTCATTATCATCTAACTGCTCAGTCATAGGTAGGCCTAATAGATTTGGCATACTCGGCATACTTGGCATACTTGGTAGACTTGGATGCATAGAACCTGTTACCTCTAGAGATTCGGCTCTTGCAACCTGCGGCGCTCCAGCACCTCGTACCATCAACAGCAAGCTAAGTGGTGACAAACTTGGTGCAGCTGGGGAAAGCCTTAAAAGACGAGGGGACGTCCATCCAAATGGGGTCACAGGCAGCTCAGCACTAATTGATGAGCTTAGGGGTGGTGGAATATGACTTGATCTTACATCAGATCTAATTATTGGAAACAACGTACCTTTTTTTGTCAAACTTCCTGACTTTGACCCTGGATTAGATGAGCTTTCATCAACTAAAAATGTATTGCCTGAATTTGCAAATGATTCCATCACACCTCTAGCTCGAGATAATGACGTCGCTGTACTTGATGTCATAGTTGTTGGCAGCAATGTATCTTCTGATACGCAAGCTTCAAGCATTCCCACCGTTCCTGGCATACTAACTCCTTAAAATTTTAATAACTTATAGATTCTATAAATATGATTTTTTATGTCAAGAAATTCAGCGAGCTCAAGATGATACAAGTTTGACGGGCATTCAATAAGTCGATATTATTATATCAACTTACCTTACCTTAATTTTTGCCTTGAACTGAAAAAAACATGAATTATCAACCTGAAGAAATTGAAAAATTTGACAGCTTTGCTCAAGAATGGTGGGATGAAAAAGGTCCTTTGCAGACATTGCATCAAGTGAACCCGATTAGAATAAAATTTATTTTAGATAATCTTAAATCAACCAATTTAAATAATCTTAATGTCCTCGACGTTGGTTGTGGCGGTGGAATATTATCAGAAGCTCTAGCGCATTTGAATGCAAAAGTATCCGGAATTGATTTATCTTCACAAGCTATAGCTGCTGCGAAAGTTCATGCGAGTAAAAGTAATTTTACTCATCCTCTAGACTACAATGTAATTTCGATCGAAGACTTTGCTGGCAATCCACAAAATTGCCAAAAATTTGATGTCATCACCTGCATGGAATTACTAGAACATGTCCCTGATCCTAGTGCGATTATTTATAATATCAAGAAACTGTTAAAACCAGGTGGTACAGTATTTTTATCGACTTTAAATAAAAATTTAAAATCTTATGTTTTATCTATAGTTTTCGCTGAGTATATTTTAAATTGGATCCCAAGAGGTACTCATGAATACAATAAATTTATCAAGCCATCATATATGGCACAAATGTTGAGAGACAATGATTTAAATATTACTAATCTGTTAGGCATCACTTATTCTATATTCAACAATAAATTTGTGGCCACAAAAAATACTGATGTAAACTACATGGCATGTGCATCTTAAAAATTAAAATTTAAAATTTAAAATTTATTATGAATGTTAGACCATCCCCTGCTGCAGTATTATTTGATCTTGATGGTACGCTGCTAGATACTGCCGAAGACTTGCTCACCGCTTTGAATCATGTTTTTATAAAAAATAACTTTCATACTGTAACCTTGGAGCAGTTGATCCCCCTAATTTCCAAAGGCTCTAAACAAATAATAAAAAACTTACTCAACCTAGAGCTCACAGATAATGAGCTTCAGCAATTTAGCAAAGACTTTATTACTGCTTATAACACTCATGGTCATAAGTATACTCAGTTTTTTCCTAATATGGACAAAGTGTTAGCCCATTTAAATAATAAGAATATTCCATGGGGAATCATCACCAATAAAACAACACAAATTACTATGCCCGTTGTTGAATTACTTATGTTAGAACAATTAAAGTGTCGCACCGTTGTTTGTGCCGATACAACTGCGTTTAGCAAACCTCATTCTGCACCAATGCTAAAAGCTTGTGCTGATCTTAGTATTGAACCGAGCTCTGCCCTATTTATTGGCGATGCCATTACTGATATCCAAGCCGGTAAATCAGTAAATATGACCACGATAGCTGCGGCTTATGGTTATATAGATAAAGCAGAAGATTTATTATTGTGGCAAGCTGATTACATCGTAAATTCACCCTTAGAATTCTTAGAATTGCTACAATATTTTTGAATTATATAGTAATATTTGATTTTCAGCTCAATTCCAGTTAATCTAGCTAATCCAATAACTTTATCGTTTATATCATGAAATTATTTATTAAAACTCACGGCTGTCAGATGAATGTTTACGATTCTGATAAAATGGCCGACATTCTAAACACTAGCCAACAGCTTGAATTAACCGAAGACGAGACTGAAGCTGACGTTATTTTATTAAATACTTGTTCTATTAGAGAAAAGGCCCAAGAAAAAGTTTTTCATCAATTAGGTCGCTGGCGCAAACTTAAAGAAAAAAAACCTGGCATGATTATTGGCGTGGGTGGCTGCGTAGCCAGCCAAGAGGGCAATGATATAATCAAACGTGCACCCTATGTCGACCTGGTTTTCGGTCCTCAGACTATACATAGACTACCTCAAATGATTTCTGAAACTAAGGCTAAACATAAGCCTGTAGTCGATATCAGCTTTCCCGAAATTGAAAAATTTGATAATTTACCTGAACCAAAAACTAACGGACCGACAGCCTTTGTCTCAATCATGGAAGGCTGTAGTAAATACTGTAGTTTTTGCGTAGTGCCATACACTCGCGGTAAAGAAGTGAGTAGACCATTCGAAGATATCATTCTTGAAGCCGTTACCCTCGTCGAAAAAGGCGTGAGAGAAATTAATTTATTAGGTCAGAATGTCAATGCATACAATGGCACCATGGGAGATTCTGGCGAACGTGCTGATTTGGCTCTGCTAATCAAAACTCTGGCTGAAATTGAAGACTTAGGTCGAATCAGATACACGACCTCGCATCCTGTGGAGTTCTCTGATCGCTTAATAGAAATCTATGCAACTACGCCTAAATTAGTTGATCACCTGCATTTACCTGTGCAAAGTGGTTCAGATAGAATCCTAGGTTTGATGAAGCGTGGTCATACTGTTTTAGAATACAAAGCTAAAATAAGAAAATTGCGTGCATTACGGCCTAACATTAGTCTTTCATCAGACTTTATTGTTGGTTTTCCTGGTGAAACTGAACAGGATTTTATTAATACTATGAATCTTATCCAAGAGATAAACTATGATCATAGTTTTAGTTTTATTTATAGCAAACGTCCTGGTACACCTGCTGCTAATCTAGAAGACGATACACCTATCGATGTCAAAAAACAGCGGCTGAATATACTGCAATCTAGAATTCTACAACAAGCTAATGCTATTAGTAATAATATGTTAGGCACTGAGCAAATTATTCTAGTTGAGGATATTGCTAAAAAAGCTAGCGAAAACCAGAATAACTTAACCGGTCGAACTGAAAATAATCGAGTCGTCAATTTTGCTGGAAGTGACAATTTAATTGGCCAATTTGTAAAAGTAAAGATCACAGAAGTGCTACCTAACTGCTTACGGGCAGTACTAGCAGATTAATACAGCAGATTAATAACGCTTGCAGTTTTTTTATAACTAGCTAAAATTAGAGGTATTCAAGCTGCAACAGTTTTTTGAAAAACCACTTAATAAACAATAACTTGACTTACATTATCGATATCCAACATATCTATGAAGATCAAAATAATGATCTTCCGGACGATAAATTTATAGAATCCGTTATCACAACGACGCTCACTAAGTTTCGTTCTAATGCAGAATTGTCTATTAGAATAGTCGACAACCAAGAAATTGCTGCCCTTAACAAAGCCTACCGTCATAAAGACGGACCTACGAATGTCTTATCCTTCCCAGTAGATTTACCTGCAGGAGTTGATCTAGAATATGATCTATTAGGTGATATAGTAATTGCAGCCGATATCGTGCAACAGGAAGCTGTACAGCAAAATAAAACTTTTATTAGTCATTTTACACATATGCTAGTTCATGGCACATTACATTTACTTGGTTTTGATCATATAAATGATGCTGATGCCAAAATTATGGAAAATCATGAAATAATCATTATGAAAGAACTCAACTTTCCAACACCATATCTTAATACACATACATGCTAAATTATTAAACCATTATTAACCCATTATTAAATCAGGAGAAATAATACTTTTATGGCCGATCCAGACAGTAGTAGTACTAAAAATGACACTGTAAAGTCATCTAATATCTTCTCTAATCTCTATAGTGCACTGAAAGTTAATTTGATGAAAATTTTCACTAAGAAAATTAAAACTCGTGAACAATTATTAGATACCTTAAAAAACTCTACTGACAAAGACGTTCTTTCTGCTGAAGCTATCAATATGATTGATGGTGTTTTATATGTCTCTGATATGCAGGTTCGAGATATTATGATCCCTCGCTCACAAATGATCGTAATTGACATTGACTGCGAAATTGAAGAATTCTTACCCTTAATGATTTCATCTGGACACTCACGCTTCCCTGTTATAGGCGAAAACCGTGATGAAGTCCTGGGCACCATTTTAGCAAAAGATCTCCTGCCTTACATTTTACCTAAAGATAAAACTACCAAAATTAATTTGAAAGAATTAATTAGGCCAGTAATGATTGTTCCTGAAAGTAAAAGATTAAACACCCTTCTGAAAGAATTCAGAGTGAGTCGTCAACACATGGCTATTGTTGCTGATGAGTATGGTGGCATTTCAGGACTAGCAACGATTGAAGATGTTTTAGAACAAATTGTGGGTAACATTGAAGATGAATATGACATCAAAGCCTCTGCCAATATTAGTAAGGTTAATAATAATGTTTACAATGTTCAAGCATTGACGCCTATTGAAGAATTTAACGAGTATTTTAATGTGAACTTTAGCGACGAAGAGTTTGACACTATTGGTGGAGTTATTTTAAATAGCTTTGGCTATCTGCCAGTAAAAAATGAAACTACAACTATAGAAAATTTCAAAGTTAAAATATTGAACGCTGATAAAAGACGTATAAAATTAGTAAAAATTATCAAAATACCAGAAGTAAACTCAAATTAATGTTAGCAGTCATTAAAAATAACGCCACTTTTAACAACCTTCTAGCTTTTTTTGCTGGTTGTATTCTACCCTTATCTTTATCGCCTTTTAATTACAGCCCAATTATCTTTCCTAGTATCATGCTGCTATTTTACAGTATTGAAACTAATACCAGCATCAAGCTTTCTGCAGTTCGTGGTTATTTATATGGCCTAGGGTGTTTTAGTTTTGGTGTAACATGGATCTATATTAGTATTCATGAACATGGTAATGCTAGTCCTTTGCTTGCAGGTTTTTTAACGATGGGACTCATCATGACGGTGCTAGCTTTTCTACCTGCATTAAAATTAGCTCTATATCAATATATTAAAAACAAAAACGCTCATATTAATTTTTTACTACTCGCGCCTTCACTATGGGTATCCATAGATTGGGTTCAGAGCTGGCTGTTTACTGGTTTCCCTTGGCTATATGCCGGTTACAGTCAAACTAACACTGTACTCGCTGGCTTTGCACCTCTGGTCAGTATTTTTGGCTTAACTTGGCTAGTTGTATTTTTATCAGGCCTGCTTTATCTAATTTTGAAAAATCTTTTAATCTTTGTACGTAATAACTTTCACCAAAACAGTCTTAATCAAGTTTTGATCTATTTAATAACTTTTATTTCTTTTTATATCATCAGCGCAAGCTTATCTGGCATAGAGTGGACAACTAAAATGCCTAATCAAGAGCGTGTAGTATTAGTACAAGGAGATATAGCACAAGGCAAAAAGTGGCAAAAACAAGAAGTGCAAAATACTATTGATAAATACTTAAATCTTTCTGCATCTTACTGGAATAATAACACCATTATTTGGCCTGAGACTGCTTTACCTGTACCATTACAATATATTGATAATCTTGTTTTAGAATTACAACAACAGGCCATCAAAACTAATAGCACCCTAATTACTGGCATCCCTGCTCAGGCCAACGAAACACCGCAATATTATAATGCTATTATTGCGCTTAATAAAAATTATCTTAATAGCCCACCTGTGACTCAGAATGTTTATTATAAAACCAAACTTGTACCTTGGGGGGAATATGTTCCTTTAGAGAATATATTCCGTGGCTTAATTGCTTTTTTTGACTTACCAATGTCACATTTTATTAGAGGACAATCAGGAAAAATTTTATCTAGTGCCTTTATCGACTGGGTGCCTTTTATTTGCTATGAAATAGCCTACCCTAATTTTGTCATCTCACACGCGCACTTAGGCAATGCTTTAGTTACTATCAGTAATGATGCTTGGTTCGGTAATTCGATTGGCCCATGGCAGCATTTACAATTGGCACAAATGCGAGCTATAGAAACTGGTCGCCCTGTCGTACGTAGCACTAATAACGGGATTACGGCTGTTATCGATCACAAAGGTAATATCATAAAAACAATTCCTCAATTTACACCTGGAGTATTAACTGCAGAAATCTCAGGATACACAGGATTAACCCCAGTTATGTATTATGGGGTTAATTTTATTATTGGATTATGTTTTTTAGCTGTGATTATTTGCTACTCTAAAAGACGTTGTTTATTTAAAGCTAACCCCTAAGCTACCTGCTGAATCATCGGAAAAAATATCATATTGAGCTTCTTCGGATTCTTCTTCAGTTACTTTTTTAGCTTTTTTATGTTTTTTCAAAGCGTATAACTTAGTTACCGGTCGAGAGACTTTAGATTGAGCAGGCTCTTCATCTTGATCAATAACATCCGTTTGATCAACCGAATCATCAGCTAACCGGGCTAACTGCTGGCCACGGGTGCTTGCTTTGGCATATTGTCGTCCCATCTGATCATTATAATATTCCTGGAACACCTCTATATCACCCTTTTTTAAACCCGTTAGAATATACTTCGCATAAGTATGCTTATCTTCCTGTTCAAGTAATTTATACCGGTGGATCTCTTGTCTCATAAAAGCGATACGTTCCTCAAGCTTTTTTATTAACATTTCATATTCCTTTTTGGGTAGATGATCAAATTTTACTGCTAAATATTTGCGATCACGTTCAGTCAACCTTTGTTCAGAATTAGAAAATCCATATTTATTAGTGTGATAATACTGAAAGGTTTTTTTTACTAGATATATTAATAATGACGATGTAAGTAACATACTACATGCCAATGTTAAACCACTGACAACAGTAACATTTAAAACTGGAAATGGTAGCAATGCTAATAACAACACTACTGCTTCACCTATTTGCGGAAAGTTATAAGCAAGCACAACACCAGTAATAACTGCTAAAACTTTAGCTGCGCTGCTTGCTCTTTTTCGTCCTAGTCGTAAATTAACAACTGACTTCATGATTTGCTCAAATGGAAATTTGATTATTGTAGGAGTTAAGCTTTCGAATCCATTTGGTTTTTTCATGTCAGCCTCCATTCACAATTAAAAATTAATTCTTCTAAATCATACTTTTAATTTCTCCTATAATTTAATAAATATCAATAGATATAGCTGTAATTATAAACTGATTTTATCTATATCTTTTGTCTAGACCATTAAAGTATTGGCTTTTCTTACAAAACCAGTAAAATATTATGCAGGAGTTTAAATAGGTTAAAATATGTTGAAACATTTAATAAATATTGAAGATTTAGATATCAATGTCATTTCAGATATCTTTACAAGAACAGAAAAATACCTACAAAAAGACGCTAATAATAAAGTCAGTTATAAAAAATCAAATTTATTAAGCAATAAGATTGTTTTCAATTTATTTTTTGAAGCAAGCACCCGCACTCGTTCAACTTTTGAATTAGCTGCAAAAAACTTATCTGCCGATGTCGTAAACTTAAATCTAGCAACATCTTCTATTAATAAAGGCGAAACTGTCAAAGATACTATATTGACCATAAAAGCCATGCAAGCTGACTGCATTGTATTACGGCATAAGCAGAGTGGAATTGCACACTCTATTGCTAAATTATGTGGTAATGATCTTACCTTAATAAATGCTGGTGATGGCACTAATGCCCACCCGACCCAAGCCTTGCTCGATATGTTTACTTTACGACAACATAAAAAAGACTTTAGTAAAGTCAAATTTGTTATTATTGGCGATATCTTAAATTCACGTGTTGCACGGTCACAAATTGCTGCTTTAAAAATTCTAGGTTGCAAAGATATCCATCTAGTAGGCCCAGAAATTTTGCTCCCTGATAGTAATGAATTATTTGGTCCTCAGGTAAAAATACACCATGATCTCAAAACTGGAGTAAAAGACGCCGATGTGGTTTCTGTAATCAGGCTACAAAGAGAACGCATGCAACATACTCTAATTTTGGATGACAATGATTATTTCAGAAATTATGGAATTACTACTGAAATACTCAAACTTGCCAAACCTGATGCTGTTGTTATTCATCCAGGACCTATCAACCGCGAGGTAGAAATAAGCTCAGAAGTAGCCGATGGCCCGCAATCATTAATATTACAACAAGTCACTAACGGCGTTGCTTTAAGAATGGCTGTTTATGAACTGCTGTTATCCTAGTATCGTTCACGCGCCTAAATCGCAAAAGTTCAGCTATTTGAATTTTTTGTAATTGTTCACATCCTTTAAGTTGAACGGATTACTTCTTCCCCTTGGGGAAGTACCCTAAGTGATCCCCACAAAATTTTTTCATAAAAAATCAAGTTAATTTTTAATTTATTCATATAATTACTGGTTTTCACCATTTTGT
>JACCDG010986825.1_pt1 | contig 49887 bp, 46 predicted proteins | sample 7442471 | NCBI WGS metagenome assembly JACCDG01 (sample SAMN15323444, study PRJNA562643) | freshwater metagenome | isolation source: river surface water | place: USA:Blue River Watershed | collected 2017-08-17 | reverse complement strand
GTGGCAATGACCATGATTGAAGCAGGAGAAAAAGAAGAAGTTAAGCAAGGAAACAAGGTGCCTAAAGCAAAAAACAAAATGAAAACAACTTATGAAAAGGCCGGAATAACACTTGATTTACATGGTAAAAACCCTAACCTGGAATACGAAGTAACAGCCGATAATGCACCGACTCTATATGCAGAAGCATTGGGTTCACAGCAACTCAGCGACAGCGCTAATGTTGTTTTTCAAACAGTAAAAGAGGCCGCTTTAAACGGAAAAACAATTCCGGTAAACAGTAAACTTAGTGGTAAAGCCTATTTTCGGGACAATAGTGTTTATTTAAAGATCAATGAAGTGTCTTTTGGTGGCGAAAAAATGTCAGTGCATCTGGAATCGGAAATACTGGAAAAGCCAATTGACGGAAAATTTACCATTAACGACGACTATTTGGAGATTTTTAAAATGTAGCGGATCTTCTTCGGACTATAGACATTTATCCTCGGGTTATAAATACAATTTTTCTGACTAAGTTTTTCTTCCCTTCAACAAACCATTCACCACAATTACGAGCAGAATAACCGCCGTGGCTAGGTAAAATTCAATGGTCATCTGTTCTTCTCTTCGCCAGATAAGATAAGCAAAGACAATACCATAAACGGTTTCGAGATTGAGCGAAAGCGAAACCGTATAAGGATTTAATTTTTTTAGTAAACCTGTACTCACAATAAAGGGGAAAGCTGTAGCGCCAACACCTAATATCAGAAGCCAGCCCCAATCGGAGTTGGAAAGAATAAAAAATTTTGTGTCAAATTCCCCACTGATTAGCAGGTACAAACTCAATACCACAAAACCTCCGCTAAGCTCATAAAAGGAAATAAGTTGTGGCTCCAGACGCCTTACCAATAATCCGTTTAAAACTGTAAATAGCGAGGAAGTAAAGGCACCCAGGATACCGAAAAATATTCCGGTGGCATAACGCATCTCCACTTTAAATATTGCTGTAATTGCAGCAATGATAATGAGCCCAAACAGTAATTCATAAATCGCCACGCTGCGTTTGTAAAAAAGCGGCTCCAGTATTGCGGTAAACAAGGTGCCCATAGAAAAGGCTGCCAGACAAATGGCCACATTAGCTACCTTAATGGCATGGTAGAAGGCCACCCAATGCAACGCAATAATGGCTCCAACACCGCTCATTCGCAAAATATCCAGTGTCTTTACTTTAAAGCGGTGCCGCATAAGCCACATGTAAGCAGCAATGGCTATAATAGCAAGGAGTATGCGAAACCATACTAATTGCAGAGCCTGCACACTGATGAGTTTTCCAAGTATGGGTGTCCAGCCCCAAATAAAAACCAAAAGCTGGAGCATAAGGTGCTGCCGGGTGATGTTCTTCATAAATGCGCTGCGAAGGTAGAGTAAAGCAGGTAAAGATTTGTACTTTTACAGCGATAAAAATGAATCCTGTTTATTTAGACTATAACGCCACTACACCCGTTGACGAAAAAGTACTGGAAATCATGCTTCCGTTTTTTGCCCGGCATTTTGGCAATGCCGCCAGTAAAACCCATGCCTGGGGCTGGACAGCAGATGCCGCAGTAAAAAAAGCCCGTACACAGGTGGCACAAGGTATTGGTTGTATCGATCAGGAAATCCTTTTTACCTCGGGGGCTACTGAAGCACTGAACCTTGCTATTAAAGGGGTGTTTGAAAACTACCGCAGTAAAGGTCAGCATATCATTACCGTAAAAACAGAGCATAAAGCAGTATTGGATACCTGCGAAAGACTGAAACGATATGGTGCAGAAATTACTTATCTGAATGTAGACCGTGAAGGATTAGTTGATCCAGATGAATTGAAATCCCTTATAACTCAAGCTACTGTTCTGGTAGCTGTAATGTATGCCAATAATGAAACGGGGGTTATTCAGCCGGTAAAAGAACTGAGCGAAATTACCCATACACAAAATGCCATTTTTCTTTGCGATGCCACACAAGCCATTGGAAAAGTGAGTGTAAATGTAGAAGAAGAAGGCATAGATCTTTTGTGTCTCTCGGCGCACAAATTATATGGGCCAAAGGGAGTTGGTGCTTTATATGTGCGTCGGAAAAACCCACGTGTGAGCCTGGTACCCCTTATACATGGAGGCGGGCACGAGCGTGGTTTGCGTTCAGGTACACTGAATGTTCCGGGTATTGTGGGCTTGGGGGCTGCCTGTGAACTGGCTATAAAAGAACTCTGGGAAAACAACAGTAAAATTTCCGGACTGCGGGCTCAACTGGAGCATTACCTGCTGGATTTACCAGGAGTTCGGATTAACGGCAGCACCCGGAATCGCCTTTATAATACCAGTAATATTTGCTTTTCAGGCGTAAAAGCCAATACGCTAATTGCTCAACTGAAACATATTGCAGTAGCTACGGGTTCGGCCTGTACATCAGCCAACTCCGAGCCTTCGCATGTTTTAAAAGCCATGGGACTTAGTACAGAAGATGCATACAGCTCCATCCGTTTCAGTCTGGGTAAATACACCAATGCCGATGAAATAGCCTATTGCCTGAAACAATTAAAAGCATTATACGATCGCGATCATTTGCAACATTAGGACAAGCTTTGTGAGTCCGATAGGCTCTGATAATGGATGTGTACTCAAATATTGAGCAAATACATTGGTAAATGGCTTTGGATAAATAGGTTTAGGTCAATCGACTGAAAGAAGAATTGGACTAATACATATTTTCAAACGGCATAATGTCTAAGAAATCAGATACGCCAGTATGGCTCCCAAAGATATGCTAAGGAGCTTAGCAAAGTTGTAGCGGTGGTTTTCACTACTTTCAAACATAATAGTAGTAGAAATGTGCAGGAAAATACCTACTACAATACCTAAAGCAATGTTCATAATATAATCGAAATGTGTCATGCCCGAAAAGCGGAGTAATTCACTAAAACATGCGCCCATTGGAGCCATGAGGCTAAAGAGTAGTAAATAGAACACAGCGTTTTTTCTGCTCATGCCCATTTGTAGCAGCATGGCCATAAATGCCAACGAAATAGGAATGTTGTGCAATGTAATACCAATTATGAGTGATTGTTTGAGGCCGAGAAAGGAGAGCTGCTGGTCGTGCAGGATGGTATCCGATACCGGTATACCCTCAATAAAGGAGTGTAAATAAAGTCCGATTAATACGCTGAGCGGTAATCTTATTTTATGATCGTGCTGTTGTTCATGTTCATGCAGGTGCACATGTCCGTGCTCAATACCCGTTGAGAAATAATCGAGTAGAAGTTGTATGAAAAAGCCAATAAGAATGAATAGTCCCAATTCTTTGCCTTCATTGCCACTGAATACTTCGGGAAGCAGGTGAAGAAAGGAAAGTGAAAGCAGGTAAGCTGCGCTAAAAGAAAGTAGCAGCTTGAGTCGCGCTTCAGAAATACGGTAATTTAGCATCAACAGGCCACTGCCAATTACAGGAGCACATAACAACAAGCAGGAAAGAAAAAGATTCACCTTAGTTATTTTTTGAACAACAGGATTAAACGCTCGGAAAATCCAGGTGCAAATTTAGCTAAAGAATAATCACCAAACACATAGATGAGGGTAAATCCGGCGTTTTGTCCCAATAGCTCAAAATCTTTCAGTCGCAGTAGCTTTACTTGTTCCTGAAAATGGAACTCCTGACCCTGATCGTTGACCTGAATTTGCTTAACAATGAAATTTTGCCTGATTTCCTTACTAATTCTAAAACTCACACCTTCTATTTCTTTTTCATCAAAAGCACGGAGCTGTTCTATTGCTTTATCCACATTTAAATAATCGAGTACAAACAGGCCATTTTTTTTCAAGGCATGTTGAACTGATTTAAATACCCGGGCATCCTCCTTTTGCTGTTCAAAATAACCAAAGCTGGTAAAGAGGTTGAGTACATAATCAAAGTAATTGCTGTAAAAAGGCTGGCGCATATCATGACGGTAGAAATGCAAATGATTGTTTTCGAAGCCGGCAGCAAAGCGTATACTTTCTTCCGAAAGATCAGTGCCGGTTACTGCATAACCTTTACTATTGATATAGCGGGCATGCCGGCCTTTGCCGCAGCAAAGATCCCAGAAACGGCTATCGGGCGTTGCCTGCAAAAAATACAATAAATGCTCAAGGAATCGCGAAGCTTCCACATCGTCACGATTTTTATACAGAAGGTGGTAGTATTTACTGTTAAACCAGTTTTTGAACCAACAGGTGTTTTCTTCCATTTAATAGTTAAAAATAAAACCGGTTACATCAACCGGTTTTATTTTTTTAGACTTATTGGTAAAACTAAAGACCTTCAATTTCTGCATACTGAAATTTTTCATAGGCCTCGCGGTTTTGATCCTTGTCATTTTTGTAATCAGGCCCGCGTACCTCTGCTTTTTCTTTTACAATACTGATGTTTGCTTTGTTAATGCCTTTGACTGCCAGCGCTTTCAATATTTTTTCCTGTGTACGTTTTAGACGTAATTCAGAAAGCTGAATATTGTCTTTAAAGGCCTTTGTTGGTACTTTGGAGGCACAACAGGTAAAGGAAAGTTTTAATTTTCCGCCATTGGCATTGGCCTGGTTCACCAGATTGTTTATAAAGGTTACAAATTCGGGGGCATTTTCATCTACTTCGTTCATGTTGTACTTGAAGTAAAAGGTGAATTTTGTGCCACTTACTTTACTATTATCAGCAATGAGAGGTGTTTCTGAAGCATCCTGCATGTAGACAGTTTGTGTAAATATTTTGGCTTTCCGAACTCCAACTGTAGTTACCAGAGCTTTGGCGGAGCTTTGACCATTGGCTTCGGCGCTAAGTTCATAGGTAGATTCAAAGACCAGCGGTACATTTTTAAGCATTCCTTTAGCATCTGTTGTGCCTTCAAACTTACTCCCATCGGTACCTACTAAAAGTACTTTGGCATTTTTGACAGGCTGTTTCAGTTTTTTGGTGTTTTGCACAGTTATATTAAGTATAAGCTTAATGTTCTCCTCGGCTGTTTTTTCCAGGTAAATCGTTTTGTCGTACACTTTATTTTCACGTACGCCAATGGTACTGAATGAGTAAACAGTTTTTTTGTTAAGCAGGTTCACATTTACGTCGTAGTTTTTATCTGCATCCAAGCGCAGGTTTTCTACCCTGCCATTACCATTGGTGCTTACATCGTGCGCAACAACATCTTTGGCCATTACTTTAACTTTGGCATTCGATACCGGCTTTTTGTCCCTTTTGTTGTTTAGAACTACGAGATTCATGCTGATGTTGTTGTTTTTTCCGGCATCATCGTTAACCACCGCACCATTGCATACGTTAATGGGCTTCAGATTAAGCGCCTTTTGTATTTCTTCATAAGCAATGTCGGAGGGAACGAATATTTCTTCATGGAATACTTCATGCGCATCCTGTTGATAAGAAAAATTGTATTTGCTACCTGGAGGAATGATAACAGAAAAGGTTCCGGTTTTGCGCTGAGGCCGGTAATTACCAACAATTTCCCCGGATTCAATGTTTGATACCACAATAATCAGGTTCTCCGGAAGACTGTCGCAGGGGCCGGGTTTTATTTGTCCCTTAAATAAAGCCAGCGGGTTAGAGGTAATACCTTCATAAGTAATCATGTAAATATCTTTTTCACCAAAAGAATTCGGATCTTCATGGGCGGAAGAGTAATAGAGTCTTTTGTTGTCTGGTGAAGCAACAAGGAACAGGTCATCATCCGTGGTATTAATGGGGTAGCCCATATTCATGGGAGCACTGAATTGCCCGTCTTCACCAAGTATAGAGAACATGATGTCATATCCACCCATGGAACTATGACCCTCTGAGGCGAAATAGAACGTAATACCATCGGGCGACATAAAAGGAGATTCTTCGTTGTAGGGGGTATTAATTGTAGAGCCGAGATTAAGTGCAAGGCTCCACTGCCCGTTTGGTAATTTTACACAACGATAAATATCGTGACCGCCCAATCCGCCCGGACGATCGCTTACAAAGTACAATGTATTTCCATCGCGGGAAAAGCAAGCACTTGCTTCGTGGTAAGGCGAGTTAATATTGGAACCAAACTTAAGGGGAAGACTCCACTCGGTCCCATCGTATGTAGAATAGTAGAGGTCTCCCTCGTTCTCGCCCTTGAACAAAATAAGTGTTTGCCCGTCTGGACTTAAATTTACCGATGCCTCGTGGCCAATGGTGTTGATATACTGACCAATAGAAGAAGGATGCGTCCAGCGCCCATCGTCTTTTTTATAAGAAATTACGATATCCTCGAAAGGCATACCATCCACATCAACATCACCATTAGCACTTCCCACATTTTCCTTGGAGCGACGGGTAAATATTATCATACGTTCATCGGCAGAAAGCACGGCGGAATAGTCTGGGTCAGAGCTGTTAATACTATCGCCCATGTTGGTAATTTTGGCATTAATGGGAGCTGCCATGTATTGTTTGGCATTTTTTATCATCTGACGGTAGTGCGCCAGATCCTCATGCCCTTCTTTATCCCCGGATTTCAGAAAAGACTCATAGGTTTCATACATCTTTTCAGCATCATCCAGTTTCCCATCTAATTGATAAGATTTACCCAGATAAAAATACGCTTCAACCGGTGCATGTTTCTCCTCAATATTTTCTTCAGAATACTTAGTGCTGACATCTTTTATAGCGTTTTCCAGAAACTTCTCGGCCATGTGCTTGGAAGTAGGGTGATAGAGGTAGCAAAACCCCATGTTAAAATTAATATTGGCATTAGAAGAATCATATTTATAGGCATATGTAAAATACTCCAGTGCCATTTTATAGTTGTTTTCCAGCAACAAAAAATTCCCTTCACGGAAGTTCTTCTTATAAGAACCCTTATCGTTAGTTTGGGAATATACGGCAATGGAAAAGAGTAAAGCACTGAATGTAAGGGCGAATACTTTAAATTTCTTCATAGATTGCGGAGTAAAGATTTTAGTCGAATAAACAAATTTATAAAAATACTTAAAAAAAACCACCAATACATCAAAATTGCCTACTAACATCAAAATTTTCAAGATAATCAGCTACTCTTCTTAAAAAACTACCGCCCAGTGAGCCATCTACAACCCGGTGGTCATAAGAAAGCGAGAGGAACATAAAATGACGTATGCCAATCATATCGCCTTGTGGGGTTTCAATTACAGCCGGCTTCTTTTTAATAGTCCCGGTGGCTAAAATGGCTACCTGAGGTTGGTTGATAATAGGTGTACCCATAACATTACCAAAACCGCCAACGTTGGTTAGGGTAAAGGTGCCTCCCTGAATTTCGTCGGGAGCAAGTTTATTGGCACGGGCTCTGTTCGCTAAATCATTTACCGCTTTGGTAAGCCCAACCAGGTTTCGCTCATCGGCATTTTTTATTACCGGAACAATCAGGTTGCCACTGGGCAGGGCGGCTGCCATACCAATATTAATGGATTTGCGTTTAATAATATTCGCGCCATCAACTGAAACATTAATCATCGGAAAATCTTTTATAGCTTTAGTTACGGCTTCTATAAACAAAGGAGTGAATGTTATTTTTTCGCCTTCTCTTTTCTCGAACTGATTTTTCACTTTATCCCTCCATAATACCAGATTGGTTACGTCGGCTTCAACAAAAGAGGTAACATGGGGCGAAACATGTTTGCTCATTACCATGTGATCTGCAATAAGTTTGCGCATGCGATCCATCTCAATGATTTCATCGCCTGGCATTAGCGAAACAGCAGGCTTGTTAATGTGAAGCGTGGTTCCACCATTCTGACTGATGCCGTTTTGTTGCGTTTTGGCAGGGGCACTTTCCTGTTTGTTTTCAAGTGGACTGGCCACAGTAATAGTTTTCCCTTTTTGAGGAATATAGGCCAGTATGTCGGATTTGGTTACCCGTCCATCTTTACCACTGCCCTTAATATTTTCAAGTTCAGCCACTGAAATACCTTCTTGTTTGGCAATATTCTTTACTAAAGGAGAATAAAACCTGTCGGAATTGTTATAATCAGCTACAGAAACACTATTATTAGCCTGAACAGGGGCATTCATTGATTTTTCGACAGTACTCGCAGTACTCAAAGCCGGAGCTTTCACTTCGGGAGCCGGAATGCTTACCTCAGCATCCGAAGAAATGTGGGCAATAACAGCACCCACCTGCACCACATCGCCCTCATTAAATAAGCGTTTAACCAGGATTCCTTCAAATGGCGAGGGTATTTCAGAGTCTACTTTGTCTGTGGCAATTTCCAGAACAGTTTCATCAATACGGATCTTATCTCCTTCATTTTTTACCCATTTAATAATGGTAGCTTCAGCCACACTTTCGCCCATCTTAGGCATAATCAATTCAAACTGTGCCATATCAATTCTTGTTCAGACTTGCTGATTTATAATGGTTTAAAAGATTAAAACCTGTTCTTTTACAGGGTGTTGCAAAAATAACGGAATATTTTGTATTTGCAACGCACATGGTACATGGCGTTAAAATAAATTGTTTCAGCCAGGTCTCAGGTTCTGTGATAAAGACATTTAATGACGGTTAACGGAGGTGTCAGGCTGGATGGAGTTAATTTTTTTATTAAATTTGCCGATTCAATTAAATCAACAAACTATGTCGAAAACTACCGAATTATCGAAGATTTCAGAATTGTTAGGCGCACAGGCCGACAGCTTATTGGGTCATACCTGTAAAACCATTACCAGGGAGCAAATACACCTTCCAGGCATCGATTTTGTTGATCGAATATTCAGCGGCTCTAACAGAAGTCCACAGGTGCTGAGAAGTCTGCATCAGTTATATAATACCGGGCGTCTGGCCGGAACAGGTTATATGAGTATATTGCCTGTTGATCAGGGTATTGAACATAGTGCAGGTGCTTCTTTCGCTCCCAATCCAATTTATTTCGACCCCGAAAATATAGTAAAACTGGCCATAGAGGGAGGTTGTAATGCTGTAGCCTCTACATATGGCGTGCTGGCTTCGGTAGCTCGCAAGTATGCGCACAAAATCCCGTTTGTAGTAAAAATCAATCACAATGAGTTCCTTTCCTATCCTAATAAATATGATCAGATAATGTTTGGCAGTGTGGAAGAAGCCTGGAATATGGGTGCTGTAGCTGTGGGAGCCACCATTTATTTTGGTTCAGCCGAATCATCACGTCAGATTGTAGAAGTGGCGCAGGCTTTTGAACGGGCGCATGAACTGGGTATGGCCACTATTCTGTGGTGCTATACCCGTAACAATGCCTTCAAAAAAGACGGGATAGATTATCATACCGCCGCCGACCTTTCCTCACAGGCAAACCACCTGGGGGTTACGATTCAGGCCGACATCATCAAACAAAAACTTTCCGATAAAAACGGCGGATATACTGCTGTCAATTTTGGAAAAACCCATCCTAAGGTATACAGTGAGCTTTCCTCCGATCATCCCATAGATCTCTGCCGTTATCAGGTAGCCAACTGCTATATGGGGCGTATGGGTCTCATCAACAGTGGTGGCGAAAGTAAAGGTGCTTCCGATCTGGCAGAAGCAGTAGCTACCGCAGTCATTAATAAGCGTGCCGGTGGCCAGGGGCTTATTTCAGGTCGTAAAGCTTTCCAAAAGCCACTGAAAGAGGGCGTTCAATTATTGAATGCCATTCAGGATGTTTACCTGGATAAATCCGTGACCATTGCTTAATTGTTGATTGTTGTATTTAGCATAGTATAGCTAATTTGCTCATGGCATTTTACTTCCGCTATTTGCTTCAATCAAAAATCCTAAATCCTAAATCGAAATTTAATGGGTTGGTTTAAACGAATAAAAGAAGGAATTACTACAAGTACCCGCGAAAAAAAAGAAACCCCTGAAGGGCTTTGGTACAAATGTAATTCCTGTAAAAAAATTCATACGACTCAGGATCACGCCAATAACAAATATGTATGCCTGGAATGTGGATACCACGAGCGTATTGGTTCTATTGAGTATTTTGAAATTTTATTTGATAACAATACGTTTACAGAGTTAGACCAGGAGTTGATCAGTGGCGACCCGTTACATTTTGAAGATACCAAAAAATATCCGGAACGGCTGAAAGAAAGCATAAAAAAAACCGGACTAAATGATGCCCTGCGCAGTGCTTATGGCAAAGTAAATGAACATAAGCTGGTGGTATGTTGTATGGATTTTAATTTTATTGGCGGTTCTATGGGTTCCGTAGTAGGTGAAAAAATTTCCAGAGCCATTGATCATTGTTTGAAAACGCAAAGCCCCCTGCTTATTATTTCTAAAACAGGTGGTGCCCGTATGATGGAAGCTGCATATTCACTCATGCAGATGGCGAAGACTTCAGCCAAACTTGCGCTTTTGGCTAAAGCCCGCCTGCCTTATATTTCCTTACTTACCGACCCTACCACTGGTGGTGTTACGGCTTCTTATGCCATGTTGGGCGACCTTAACATAGCCGAACCCGGTTCGTTGATAGGTTTTGCAGGCCCCCGCGTGGTGAAAGAAACTATAGGAAAAGATCTCCCTAAGGGCTTTCAAACAGCAGAGTTTGTGCTCGAACATGGTTTTCTGGATAAAATAGTTCCCCGAACGGAATTAAAGGAGAAGTTAACGCAAATGCTTCGCTTTTTTAAAAACTAAAGAAAATTTTTGCAGGTAAATAACTTTTCCGTATATTTGCAGTCCTATTTTAAAAAACGTAAAAAGAGGTAAAATGTACTTGACATCCGAAATAAAAAAGGGAATTTTCAAAAAGCATGGCGGTGCTGAAAAAAACACCGGGAGTTCCGAAGCGCAAATCGCTCTGTTTTCTCATCGTATAGATCATTTAACCAGTCACCTGCAAAACAATAAAAAAGACTTTAACACCCAGCGTGCGTTAATTAACCTTGTAGGTAAACGCCGTGCATTGCTTGATTACTTAAAGGGCAGGGATATTGAAAGGTATCGTGCGATACTGAAAAATCTTGAAATCCGTAAATAATGCGGATTGAAGGCTTTTGCAAAAGGCATTTCGGGGAACGAAATGCCTTTTGCGCTTTAAACACCAACAGCAAAAAAACAATCATAAATAAACCAGTTCTGCAAATGGCGGAACACAATTTCAAACTAAATTATGTCACAAATCGGAACAACACATTCCTTCGACTCAGGAGACGGGAGAATTATTACGCTTGAAACAGGAAAATTAGCCAAACAGGCAGATGGTTCGGTAGTTGTAAAAATGGGCGATACCATGCTGCTGGCTACTATCGTTAGTAATAAAGATGCCAAAGAAGGCGTTGACTTTTTACCCCTTACTGTTGATTATCAGGAAAAATACGCATCTACCGGAAGATTTCCCGGCGGATTCCTGAAGCGTGAAGCTCGTCTTTCGGATTATGAGGTACTCATTAGCCGTATAGTTGATCGCGCTATGCGTCCTCTTTTTCCGGAAGATTATCATGCCGATACCCAATTGCTTATTTCTTTAATATCATCCGATAAAAAAACCATGCCTGATGCATTGGTTGGTCTCGCTGCTTCTGCTGCTGTAGCCGTATCCGATATTCCTTTTAACGGGCCAATTTCAGAGGTCAGGGTTGGTAAAATAGAGGGTAAACTGGTGCTTAATCCTACTATTGACCAACTGGAAGTCTCTACCATCGATATGATTATTGCAGCTTCTGCACACGACATTGTTATGGTAGAGGGTGAAATGAGTGAAATCAGCGAGGTGGAAATGCTTGAAGCAATTAAGTTTGCACACGAAGCCATTAAGATTCAAATTAAAGCAATTAATGATTTTGCTGTCAAGGCCGGTCTAAAACCCAAAAGGGAATACTGCCATGAGGTAAATGACGCCGAACTGAAAGAAAGAGTAAAAGAAGCCACGTACCAGAAAGTGTATGATGTAGCCAAATCGGGTAATGCCAATAAAAATGAGCGTAAAAATGCTTTCAAAGCCATACTTGATGATTATAAATCAGGCTTTAGCCAGGAAGAATTATCCGAAAAAGAAGCATTGATCAACAAGTATTATCATGAAGTGGAATACCACGCAATACGACGCGTAGCCCTCGACGAAAAAATACGTCTCGATGGCCGCAAAACAACCGATATACGCCCCATTTGGAGTGAAGTAGGCTATCTTCCTGCTGCCCACGGTTCCGCTGTGTTTACACGTGGCGAAACCCAGTCACTGACTTCTGTTACCTTGGGTACTAAACTCGATCAGCAATTGATTGACGGCGCCTTTATACAAGGTGAAAATAAATTCCTGCTGCATTACAACTTCCCTGCTTTTTCAACTGGCGAAGTAAAACCGAGCCGTGGCCCGGGGCGTCGTGAAGTAGGACATGGTAACCTGGCTTTGCGTGCGCTTAAGAAAGTAATGCCTGCCGATTGCCCCTATACTGTTCGCGTGGTGTCGGATATTCTTGAAAGTAATGGTTCGTCTTCTATGGCTACTGTTTGTGCCGGTACACTGGCTTTGATGGATGCCGGAGTACAAATAACAAAACCCGTTGCCGGTATTGCCATGGGTTTAATTACCGATGATAAAGGAAACTATGCTGTACTTAGCGATATTTTAGGTGACGAAGATCATTTGGGTGACATGGATTTTAAAGTGTGTGGTACCAAAGATGGTATTACGGCTGTACAAATGGATCTCAAAGTAAACGGTTTGCCTTATGAAGTAATGGCGCAGGCGCTTGATCAGGCGAAGCAGGGACGTTTGCACATTATGGGTGAAATGATGAAGACCCTGTCGCAGGCTCGTGAAGATTACAAACCACATGCACCACGTCTCATCAAGATTGAAATTCCAAGTGAGTTTATTGGTGCGGTTATAGGACCAGGCGGAAAAATTATTCAGGAAATTCAAAAAACTACTAATACCACCATTACTATTGAAGAGGTGGGCAATAAAGGAGTGGTAGAGATTTTTGCCGACAACGATGAAGATGCCAAAGCCGGATTAAAACGTATTAAAGGTATTGTTGCGGTGCCTGAAGTAGGCGAAGTATACGAAGCTAAAGTAAAAACCATAATGCCTTATGGTGCTTTTGTAGAGTTCCTGCCCGGTAAGGATGGTTTACTGCACATTTCGGAGGTAGACTGGAAACGCTTGGACAGCCTGGAAGGCGTACTGAAAGAAGGCGATATGATTCAGGTAAAATTCCTGGGTTCTGATCAGAAAACAGGAAAATATAAACTGTCGCGTAAAGTGTTATTGCCTAAACCGGAAGGTTCTGAAGCAAAAGCATAAGTGCAAAAAAATTGAACAAAGAGGCTGCTGGATAAAGGCAGCCTCTTTACCTTTTGGGGACTCAGCTTTCGCGAACCAAAAGCCCTGGTGAAAATTGTAATACCAATGTTATATTTTATTTGGTTCAATCCAAATAAAATATTTACAGTGGTAAATGCCGTTGCTATTCATGTTATGGTGCAATGTAGTGAAACGGAATTGAACCATTATATTAATGCAAACGGTATAATACCAGTGTTAACGAGAAACAGTTTTGGGTTGTTTCTCGTTAACATTGGTTAATGCCGATGGATAAATATGTTTAGACCAATCGACTGAAAGGAGAATTGGGCGAATACATATTTTCAAACGGTATAAGCCGAACTAATCCGGATTGGGTTTTCCTTTGGAAACAGAAGCAACTCTAACCAAGAAGTGGCATCCGATTTTCCCACAAAATTTAAACAGCTTCTCTTTGGTGGCGAATACTTTGTACATTTACAACGTATGAGCAAAATAACCATTGCTATTGACGGTTATTCGTCCTGCGGAAAAAGTACCATCGCTAAGGCTCTGGCAGTAAAAATGAATTATGCCTACATTGATTCTGGAGCCATGTACCGTTGCATCACCCTGCATTGCCTTAGAAAAGACCTGATAAAAAACCAGAAATTCAATAAAGATGAGATTATTGCTGCCTTGCCTGAAATAAAACTCTATTTTAGTTTTAATTCACATACCAGAACTTCCGAGAGTTTCCTGAACGGAGAAAATGTGGAAAAAGAGATACGGGGCATGGAAGTAGCCGAAAACGTAAGTAAAATCAGCTCTATCAAAGAAGTACGGGAGTTTACGGTGCTCATACAGCGTGAGCTTGGAAAACACAAAGGTGTGGTAATGGATGGCCGGGATATTGGCTCACACGTTTTCCCGGATGCTGAATTGAAATTGTTTATGACTGCCGATGTGGACATAAGGGTGCGCCGCCGGCAGGACGAATTATGGAGTAAGGGAGAGCATATTGAATATGACGAGGTAAAACGTAACCTGCTACAACGCGATTACGATGATACACACCGTAAAGAAAGCCCGCTCATAAAAGCCAAAGATGCCATTGTACTCGATAATTCCGATCTGAACAAGGAAGAACAACTGGAGTTCGTTGTAAAACTCATCAACGACCTCCTGCTTACGAAAGACACCCTGGTTTGAGCCGTGCTGATTTAGGCTATCGGATGTTTCTTTTCCAATCCTGTTGGTTAAATCAGAAATTGGCAATTGCAAATTAAAAATGAGTAACTTGAGCGCACTAACTGAACCAATATGTCTTTAGCTGCCGCAAAAAAATGGATTGAACTTATTGACCAGGACAAAGAACTGAATAAACGCCTGATCACCCTTAGCGTGGATGATTGGGACAATTATTTTAAAATTGTTTGGGAGAAGGGCTTTACGTTTTCATTGGAAGACCTTCATGCAGCCTGGATAGAAAAATCGGGCATACCCGGAAGCAATGTTTATTCATCAGACCAGGAAAGCCTGGGTACAATAGCTTCTTCACCAACACCTGTATCAACAGCCCGCACCACCAGATAATACCGTTTGCATTAATATAATGGTCCAATTCCGTTTCATTACATTGCACCATAACATTAATAGCAACGGCATTTACCAATGTTATATTTTATTTGGATTGGATCAAATAAAATATAACATTGGTATAACAACGGAATTGCACTAGTGTTAAGTAAAAAGTAAAAAGCCATGCTTCGGCAGGCTCAGCAACCTAAGCCAAAAGGCTGAAATCGTGGTTAGCCATGAGTTTATTGATATTTCTATATGTCTTAATAATCTTACCATAACACTAGTGTTTCTGCAAAAGAAGCAAGGGCAGGTATTTCGTATCTTTAACGGATGCTATTCAGAAACAAGCTGCAATACTTCCTGGTTAGGAAGCTACATATTTCGAATAAAGCAGCGCTAAACCTTATTAAAAGTGGCAAGATAAGTGTAAACGGAGAAGTCGTAGACGAAAACAAGGTACTGAACAAACGGCATGAAGTGTGTTACGAAGGTCGTCCCCTTCGCAGCGGTATAAATCTGTTATACCTCGTTTTTTATAAACCCCGTGGTATAGAAACAACCTTGAATAAAACCATTCCCAACGGATTGCATACCCTTCTGAAATTTCCAGAATATCTATTTCCGGTAGGCCGACTTGATAAAGACTCTGAGGGTTTATTACTACTTACCAACGATGGCACTTTGGCTTATCACATAACATCGCCTTCCGGTTATCATGAAAAAGAATACGAAGTAGAGGTGGATGCTGAACTCAACAAAGCTTTTCTAAACAATATGTGCGAAGGTATGTTTATTGGCGGGCGCAAAACGCGGCCTGCCCGGGTACAGCAAACCGGTCCGTATACCTTTAGCATTATACTAACAGAAGGCATGAACCGGCAAATAAGAAGAATGTGTGATGCGCAGGGATATTCTGTGATATCATTGAAACGTAGTCGTATTGTAACTATTCAGTTGAATGGTATAAAACCTGGCGACTTTCGTAAACTGAACGACAAAGAATTGGAACAACTTTATGCCAGTCTGAATCTAAAAAAATAATAATGATCCGAAACGACCCGATGGATTTCTACCATCCTAAAACCGAATCCGGAAATGCTCCTGTTGCTTTTGTTCGGTACGAAAAAATACCAGCCCCATAAAAAACAAATCCAGGCTTAGTCGCACGCATGGATGCCTTGTAATTGTTTCCCAGGCTTCCTCCATTTCTTCCGACCAGTGTATATCATCGAATACCACTACACTGTTGGAATGTAAATGTGGAAGTGCCTGTTCAAAATATTTCAGGGTAGGAGTCTTGCGGTGATTGCCATCAATATACAGAAAATCAATGACCTTAAGCTGAGGTAATAAATTTTTAAGTGCAACATCGAATTCAGCATTAATGATACGAATATTAGCGGCTTCCTGCCGTTGAAATAAATTATGGGCAAAGGCAGCAGTGTTGGGGCAACCCTCTATGGTGTAGATTGCGCTCTGCTTTTGAGCAGCAGCAAGATACAGAGTGGTCAGCCCAACAGATGTACCCAACTCCAGCACCGTAGCCGGGTTAAAATGACGGCATAAACGAAAAAGCAAACAGGCGTATTTTTCGCTACTGATACCATGTCTAATAATATCGCCAACCTCCCGCTTATTAGAATTGAAATGCCGCGAGCCGGCGCCAAAATCATGTATTTCAATGGTAGCAGTATTATTCTGTAATTCCTTTCTGAGTTGGCTTAATGCTTCATAAGCCGGAAAATACGTTTTATCATAAATAACCTCATCCAACAGACCGTATACAAAAGGCGAGTGAATACCATGGCGGTTATTAGAACCAAAATAATGACGTAAATATTTACAAGCACGTGTCAGTAGTATAGCTTTACTGGTAAGTAAAAATAAGAAAAACCTTAGCGTTGAGTTATAGTCTGTTTTTCCGGTCTTTTTCCGGATAAGTTGAGCACGGCTCCCGGAATGGGCTGCTCTCCCCTTCTCATATTGTTTATACGGTACAAGGCGCGTAGTTTAATGCCATATTGCTGGGCAATGTTTTTCATAGTCTCGCCTTCTTTTACATAGTGATAATATTCTTCCGACCGGCGAGCCTTTGCCTGCACATATACTTTTTCGCCTTCTTTCAGAGGTTCGTTCGGATTGTCGGCATCGTTATATCCGGCTACCCGGACACCTTTCAGATGAAAGTCGTTGGCAATTTTTGCATAAGTGTCACCACTACGGGCGTTTACAAACCGGGTATGATTAAAGCTGGTAATACCCCTCAGTTCAGGTTGAGCCGGCGGATTCGCTGAAGCATTGATGTCCGGTTTGATGGTTGCCATCTGTTCGGTTCTATCCAATTCATTCAGATGAAAACGCTCAATCAGGTCGATTAGTAATTCGCCATAATGCGGATTGGTGGCATAACCTGCTGTTTTGAGGCCATTGGCCCAGCCCCTATAATCGCTTTTGGGCAGGGAAAACAAAAAAGCGTAACGGGGACGGGATTTTAGAAACAGCGAATGATCTTTAAACGACTCAAAGGGGTCTTCATAACGACGGAAACACTCGTTCTTCTCATCATCATCATAACTATAAGTAAGGCCTTCCCAGCCCACGTGGCATTTAATGCCAAAATGGTTATTGGCATAAACTGCCAGAGGGCTATTGCCATTGGCACTTTCCAGCATGGCCTGTGCTAAGGTAATACTTGCCGGTACCCCGTGTCTTGCCATTTCCTGTATTGCCTCCTCTTTAAACTTAATTACATAATCTGCTGCTGTCAGTTTCTTTTCAGAAGGCTGAGCCATTGCGTGTGCTCCCATACAAACCAATACAAACAGACCGGGTATGAAAGAGACTTTCTGCATAAATAATGCGTTACGCAAATTTATCCTTCCATAGCGGTCAAATTAAGTGGCAATTAACAGGTTATGAACAAGTGCGTGTTAAATCTGAAAATTCAACATCACAACCCCTAAATTCTAAATTTACTTTCCCTACCCCACTTTTAATACCGTTTGCATTAATATAATAGTCCAATTCCGTTTCACTACATTGCACCATAACATTAATAGCAACGGCATTTACCACTGTAAATATTTTATTTGGATTGGATCAAATAAAATATAACACTGGTAAATGCCGATGGATAAGCATGTTTAAGCCAATCGATCGAAAGGGGAATAGGATTATAACTTATTTCTAAACGGCATTACAACCTGAACTCCTACCACTTATAAAGTCAAACCCGCCACTTATAAAACAAACCACACAGCCCCGTTATTTTTATAACTTTGTGTGATTAAGTTTTTAATAAGTATGGTTTTATTTACCAGGCGTTTTGCCTTTCTCGCACTACTGTTGTTAACCGGAACGGTCTTCAGTCAAACAGCAAACATTCGTGGATTTGTATATGCTAAAGATAATGGCGAGCCCGTACTCTTCACCAATGTTTACCTTAAAGGAACCACCTACGGAGCCAGCACCGATGTAAATGGTTTTTTCTCCATTACCAAAGTACCTCCCGGAACCTATACCCTCATGATATTATACCTGGGTTACGATACTCTTCAGGAAGTAGTAACCGTAAAGGCCAACGACCTGGTTAATAAAAAATACTACCTGAATAAAGGTGCCATTCAATTGGAAGAAGTTGTGCTTACTGCCGAACAGCAGTCTAAAAAAGAAGATACCAAAGTATCTGTACAGAAAATTGATCCAATTGCGATCAATAAACTTCCCAGTGTGGGTGAGCCCGACCTGGCTCAATATATGCAGGTATTGCCGGGGGTGGTATTTACCGGTGATCAGGGAGGGCAGCTATACATTCGGGGAGGTACACCGGTTCAGAATAAAGTATTGCTCGACGGAATGATTGTATACAACCCCTTTCACTCCATTGGCCTTTTTTCAGTATTCGATAACGATATTATTCGGAATGCCGATGTGTATACTGGTGGTTTCGGTGCCGAATATGGTGGTAGAATATCTTCCATAATGGACATTACCACCCGTGATGGAAACAAAAAACGCATAAGCGGAAAAATAGCAGGATCCACTTTTGGTGCAAAAACAATAATTGAAGGCCCTATTAAGCAATTAAAAGATGATGGGAGAGGAAGTTCTTCCTTCCTGTTTTCTGCCAAAACCTCATACCTGCCCCAATCTTCTAAAATATTTTACAAATACATTGATACAGCCGGACTCCCCTTTGGCTTTAATGATTATTATGGTAAAGTGTCCTTAAATGCAGCCAACGGCAGTAAACTCAATTTGTTTGGATTTAACTTTAGCGATAATGTAAACTATACCGGCATAGCTTCCTTCAACTGGAATTCTATTGGTGGAGGAAGTAATTTTGTTGTGATTCCGGGAAACTCCAGCACACTCATTGAAGGCAATTTTTCCTATTCCCAATATGGTATTAAGGCTAAAGGTGCATCCGATTCCATTCCTAAAACAAGTGATATAGATGGTTTTAATGCCGGACTTAAATTCTCCAATTTTATTGGCAAAAATGAAATCAAATACGGATTCGAACTGATTGGTTTCGCTACCAGATTCAGCTACCAGAACGAATTTGGCCGAAGCATTGATCAGGAAGAGAATACTACCGAAATAGCCGGTTTTGTGAAATACAAGATCCTGTCCAAAAACCAGAAACTTATTCTCGAACCCAGCTTTCGGGGTCATTATTATGCTTCCCTTTCCGAATTTTCTCCAGAGCCTCGCCTGTCGGCCAAGTATAATCTTACCGACAATATACGCCTGAAATTTGCCGGAGGTTTATACTCACAGAACCTCATTGCGGCCAACTCCGACCGCGATGTGGTAAATTTGTTTTACGGATTCCTTTCCGGTCCCGATAACCTGCAGGAAACTTATTCACCCAAACAGGGGGCAACACCCCGCGACCTGAATACTAAACTTCAGAAAGCCAATCACCTTATAGCCGGTGTAGAATACGATCTGTTTAAAAATATTGAAGTGAATGTTGAGGTGTATCAGAAACAGTTTAAGCACCTTACTAATGTGAACCGCGATAAAATATTTGAAGACGATGTAGCACACAGCAATATACCCGACGAACAGAAAAAGGACTTTATTATTGAAACCGGTTACGTTCGGGGTGCTGATCTCGTAATAAAATACGACAGGAAGCGTTTTTACTTTTGGGTCGTTTACTCACTTACCTATAACCGGCGTTGGGATGGGGTGCGCGAATATTATCCTGTATTCGACAGAAGGCATAATGTAAACCTGGTTTCTTCCTACACCTTTGGAAAAAAGAAGAACTGGGAAGTGAATGCCCGCTGGAACTTCGGTAGCGGATTCCCTTTTACCAAAACCCAGGGCTTTTATCCAAAGTTGAACTTTAATAACGATGTTACAGTTGACTATAGTTCTCTCAATGCTTCTATCGGATATATTCCTTCCGACCTGAACAGCGGACGTTTGCCTACCTATCATCGCCTCGATGTAAATATAAAATATAAGTACACCTGGACCGACCGTATAACCTTCGAGGCCAGTGCCGGCGCCACTAATGCTTATAACCGACCTAACTTGTTTTATTTTGATCGTATCAAATATACCAGCAAAAATCAGTTGCCTTTTCTGCCATCTGTTAACCTGAGTTTTACCTTTTAGCGTATGGCTTTTAAAATATATACCAAAACCGGTGACAAAGGCCAGACTTCATTAATTGGCGGTACACGATTGCCAAAACAGCATATACGAATTGAGGCATACGGTACAGTAGATGAACTTAATTCATTCATTGGTCTTATCCGTGATCAATTACTTAGTCAACCTTCCAAAACAGTACTCATTGAAATACAGGATCGTTTGTTTACTGCTGGCTCATTGCTGGCAGCAGATCCTGTTAAGAATAAAATGATACTTCCACAACTACATGAAACCGACGTAACCCTGTTGGAAACCGAAATAGATAAAATGAATGAAACCCTGCCGGAGATGAAACATTTTGTATTGCCTGGCGGACATACGACTGTTTCTTTTTGTCATATTGCGCGTTGTGTATGCCGAAGAGCAGAAAGAGCTGTGTTACGCCTTTCGGAAAATGAACCTGTAGACGAACTTATTTATAAATACCTGAACCGCCTTTCCGATTATCTTTTTGTGCTGTCGCGAAAACTTACATACGACCTGAAAGCAGAAGAAATTCCATGGAAACCGCGAGTGTAGCGAGCATAGGCTAGCAGGTATCTGTTACTTTACACGCTCTTACAGTAGACGTTAGTTTTTGTCTGCACACCCGGTAACAACTACCTGATGCAAAAAAACCTGCTCACGCAGGTTTTTTTTATGTCGGGCTGACACGACTCGAACGTGCGACCACCAGCACCCCATGCTGGTACACTACCAACTGTGCTACAGCCCGATTGGGAGGGCAAATTTACTACTTTTTTTATTAAATCAAGCATGGGCGCTGTAAATACTTTATACTGATTGGAAATGGGTATCAGGCAAATTTCCCTTTCATTAATCGACCTGAACCTATTTATCCATCGGCATTGACCAATGTAATACCCGAATAGTTTTGGACTGTTTATCGTTAATACTTGGTATAACAGAGGAAATTGACAAATATTGAACACTAATAATTCTTTTAAAAAAGTAATTCACAGTATGAGACAGTCCCCTCTAAAACCCTACCTTTGCAGACATTATAACATAATAGCTATTCAACCAAAGGTTTATGGGAAACATCGAGAAAGTAAAATGCCTGATTATCGGTTCAGGCCCTGCGGGTTATACTGCTGCTATATACGCTAGTCGTGCCGATTTAAAACCAGTAATGTATACCGGCCACGAACCAGGCGGACAATTAACTACCACAACGGAGGTAGAGAATTATCCCGGTTATCCGGAGGGCGTTAATGGCCCCAAAATGATGGAAGATTTTAAGGCGCAAGCCGAACGTTTCAAAACCGACATCCGTTTTGGGCTGGCTACAAAAGTTGATTTTACCGGTCCCCTGCATAAAGTATGGATTGATGAAAATACCGAAATACATGCGGATACTGTAATTATTGCTACTGGCGCTTCGGCCAAATGGCTGGGTTTGGAATCTGAACAGAAATTTCGGCACGTGGGTGGGGTGTCAGCCTGTGCCGTATGCGATGGCTTTTTCTATCGAGGACAGGATGTGGTTATTGTTGGAGCCGGAGATACTGCGGCAGAAGAAGCAACATACTTAGCCAAACTTTGTCGTAAAGTATATATGATTGTGCGTCGTGGAGAAATGCGAGCTTCTAAAGCCATGCAGCATCGTGTAGAAAATACCACAAACATTGAAATTCTCTGGAACTCCGAAACAAAAGAAGTTTTAGGCGATGACAAAGGTGTAAATGGAGCTGTTGTGAAAAACATACAAAGCGGCGAAGAAAGAAAATTAGACATTACGGGCTTCTTTGTAGCAATAGGTCATAAACCCAATACCGATATATTTAAAGGTTGGCTGGATATGGACGAGCAGGGCTACATCAATAACATTCCCGGTTCTGCCAAAACCAATATTAAAGGTGTTTTTGCAGTAGGCGATTGTTCCGATAAAACCTATCGTCAGGCAGTTACAGCAGCGGGGAGTGGTTGCATGGGGGCTCTTGATGCCGAACGATACCTTGCTGCCGCAGGCTTGCACTAAGCGGAACGTAGCCGTTTAAAGTAGGTTCCTGTGAAAATATATTCCTGAAATTTTCGTAAATTCGTATTAAAAGCGAATAGTTATGTCTTTCAAGAATATTGCTCTGTTGCTCTTACTCGGAATCACCACCTTCTTATTTTCTCAAGACTATTCCGACCAGGTACCTCAGCTTAAACGATACAATCCCAAGGATGTTATTGACCCCGAATACGGGATTATAATGTATAACGAGTTGATCTTTTCCCTTGGCGGAGATTCTACCCGTTATGACAAAAAAGGCTACAATATCCAGGGTTGGGTAGAAGATTATTTTACCGATGGCAGCCTCTTGCACAAAGGGTTTTATGTGGATGGTCAGTTGAAAGTATTTAAAAATTATTATCCCAATGGCCAGATTGAACGTACTTTCCGCGTAATTGATATAAAACGGGCGGAACTGACTGTTTATTATCAGGATGGAAAATTGAAATCAGAAGTGTTTTACTTCAGTCAGGCTCCGCAGAAACAAACCGATTATTATCCAAATGGTAATATTGAATACATTGAAGAGAATGAAAAGGATATGAAATACCTTTTCAAACGAAATTCATTTTATGAAAATGGGGTTCCTCAGATTGTGTTTGAAATTACCGACAAGAAGAAAAAACTTTTCATACATAAAGAATTTTACGCCAATGGAAAAACAAAAGAAGAGGGGAAAATGATTTTCCTGGAAAGTATCAACGATTACGCCAAAGAGGGAGAATGGGTTTACTATGTAGAGAATGGTACTGTTAGCAACACCGAGAAGTACCACCACGGGCATAAAACGGACTAAGGGCTTAATATCTTGTTAATTACTTCAGCACTCTTGTTCGCAGAAAGACAGTAATTTTGGTAAAATTAACTAATCTATTATTTATGAAGTTTTTTATTGATACCGCTAACCTGGCTCAGATAAAAGAGGCACAGGAGCTTGGTGTATTGGACGGGGTAACCACTAATCCTTCGCTAATGGCGAAAGAGGGTATAAAAGGAGATGAAGCCGTTAAAAAGCATTACCTTGATATTTGTAATATTGTAGACGGTGATGTAAGTGCTGAGGTACTATCTACCGATTACGAAGGCATGATTAAAGAAGGAGAAGCGTTTGCCAAACTTCATCCGCAGATAGTGGTGAAAATTCCCATGATAAAAGAAGGAGTTAAAGCCATCCGTTACTTTGCAAAAAAAGGTATACGCACCAATTGTACACTTATCTTCTCTCCCGGACAAGCCCTTCTGGCTGCCAAGGCAGGGGCTTCTTTTGTGTCGCCGTTTATTGGTCGGCTGGATGATGTAAGTACCGATGGCCTTCGGCTTATTGAAGAAATAAGGTTAATATTTGATAATTACGGCATTGAAACTGAAATACTTGCAGCTTCCATACGTCATCCAATGCATATTATTGAATGCGCTAAAATTGGTGCCGATATTGCCACCTGCCCACTTAGCGCCATTACAGCGCTGCTCAAACACCCCCTTACCGATTCAGGTTTGGCTCAGTTTATAGCCGATTCAAAAAAATAAGGTTGCTTAACTTTCTTCAGCAAAGGATTGGTATGTTTGTCCAATCCTTTGCTGGCTTGCCTGTTTATATTGAGAAAAAACTTTATTTATCTTCAATTTAAGCCTATCTTTACCAGTCGCTTTTTTAATTTATGAACGAAGAACAAGCCTTAGTTGAGCCACGTAAGTTATACCCCTATCAGGAACAGGCCGTAAATAAGATATTTGAAAGGCTGACCAATTTGCCCCCTAATGGTAACCTACTTTTTCAGCTTCCCACCGGCGGTGGAAAAACCATTATTTTTGCCGAAATAGCCAAAAAATATATTGACAGGTATAAGCGTAAAGTACTAATACTTACGCATCGCATAGAACTGTCGAAACAGACCTCCGATGTTTTACTGAACAAGAGCATAGCCAATACTGTAATCAATAGCGCTGTAAAAACACTTCCGGTAGAGCAGGATTACCAGTGTTACACCGCCCTGGTCGAAACACTGAATAACCGCTTGCAGGAGAATGACAAATTTCTGGAGGGAATAGGATTAGTTATTGTAGATGAAGCACATTACAATTCTTTCAGAAAGATATTTCATCATTTCGAAGATATTAACATACTCGGGGTTACAGCCACACCATTAAGTAGTAATAAGAAACTTCCGCTTCGCGACACCTATCACGATATTATTATCGGAGAATCCATCAGTTCCCTTATAGATACCGGTTATCTGTGCGAGGCCACAACATACAGTTACGATGTTAACCTAAGCTCACTTAAAATAGGATCGAATGGTGAATTTACTGTGGGTTCTTCAGAATTATTATACAGCAGTGTTATCATGCAAAGCAAGCTGATAGATGCTTACGAAGAAGTAGGACAGGGCACCAAAACACTTATTTTCAACAGCGGAATTCTTTCAAGCCGGGCAGTGTATGAAATGCTGAAAAAGAAAAACTATCCGGTTAGACATCTTGACAGTACATTTACAGACAGAGAAAGGGCTGATGTGCTCGATTGGTTTCGCAATACCCCCGATGGCATTCTTACTTCCGTAAGTATATTAACTACCGGTTTTGATGAACCCTCAGTAGAAACCATTATACTGAACCGTGCCACCAAGTCGCTTACCCTCTACCATCAAATGATTGGAAGGGGTTCGCGTGTATTGCCAACAAAAAAGAAATTTAAAATAGTAGATCTCGGAAACAATTCCAGACGTTTTGGTTTATGGCAAATACCAATAGACTGGAAACACGTATTTGTAGCTCCGCACCTTTACCTTGAAAGCCGCTATAAAGACGAGTGGGATTACGAACTGGAAAACGATTATGAATTGCCTTCAGATATTAAGCAACGTTTTCTCAATTCTTCTATGGAAGCCTTTATTGTACGTGATAAATACCTCGAATACTTAAAAAAGGGCTTAAAACCACAAACAATACTGGACGATTCTCTGGAAGATCATTTTCAACGAATCAAAGACAATGCCTCCGGTTACGACGAGGCCTTTGAATTATTCAATCTACTAACAGAAGAAATGAAGTACAGGGTGAGACAATTTGCCAAATGCATTAATGCTACCCAAAACTATGTCGACTGGCAATACCAGAACTATGCTTCTAAGCTCAGGCGAAGGTTGGTTACCTGGTTTGCGGAATAATTTCTACATTCCGGCAAATTTTAGGAGCTATACATTTTTAAATTGTATTCAAAATCAGAAGGCATGGATATTCGTTTACAACAGGCCACAGAAGCCGATACGACTATAATATATAAATTGGCCGAAGAAATATGGTATAAACATTATGTTGAGATTATAGGTCTTGAACAGGTAAAATATATGCTGGGTGGCATTTATTCAGACGAAAGCCTGAAGGATCAGATGCTTAATAAAGGGCATAAATTTTATTTGGTTTATGAAAATAATCAACGTATTGGTTTTGTTTCCATAAGCAGCACCGATGCGAAAAATTATTGGTTGCAAAAATTTTATTTATTGAACAATAATCAGAACAAGGGCATTGGAACGATCGTCTTTGGTCTTGTAATAAATGAAATGAATCAACCTGAAACATTACGCCTTACAGTAAACAGACAGAATTATAAATCCATTAATTTCTACTTTAAAAATGGGTTTAAAATTGAACAGGTAGCCGATTTCGATATTGGGAATGGATACTTTATGAACGATTTTGTAATGCTAAAGAAAATGTGAGTGTAGGAAAAAATAGGATTCTGACACCCGAAATTCCGTATCTTTGGAAGTTATGGAGCCTGCCATCCGGGTAGAAAACATTAGTAAAAAGTACCTGCTTAAACACGAGCCGGGCGAATCATACCAAACGCTCCGCGATTCAGTGGTTGGAGGAATTAAGTCTTTGTTTACCCGCCCTTCCCACCTGTTACAACAAACTTCCCGCGAAGAATTCTGGGCGCTAAAGGATGTAAGTTTCGATATTCAGCCCGGCGATCGCGTGGGCATTATTGGACGTAACGGAGCCGGGAAATCCACCCTCTTAAAAGTGCTTTCACGCATTGTCAGCCCTACTACCGGAAGAGTTGAGATCAACGGACGCGTTGCCAGTCTTTTAGAAGTAGGAACCGGTTTTCATCCGGAGCTGAGTGGTAGGGAAAATATATTCCTGAATGGTTCCATATTGGGCATGGACAGGGCGGAGATTAAACGGAAATTCGACGAGATAGTGGCATTTGCCGAAGTAGAAAAATTTCTTGATACGCCAGTAAAACGGTATTCTTCCGGAATGTACGTGCGCCTGGCCTTTGCTGTGGCAGCACACCTCGAACCGGAAATAATGATTGTGGATGAGGTACTTGCCGTAGGCGATGCCGCTTTTCAGAAGAAGTGCCTGGGGAAGATGAACGATATCAGTACCGGAGAAGGCAGAACAATTCTGTTCGTAAGTCACAATATGGAGGCCGTGCAGAAGCTTTGCAATAAAGGTATTCTGTTGCAAAAGGGCTGTATACTGGATCAGGGTTCAATAGAACAGGTAACGCAACGTTACCTCGAGGTTTTTTCTGAAAAAGAAGGTATTTACAACATTCCTCTCCCGGCAAATCATCAGGAAATACCAGCTTATGCCAGCCGTCTTCAGGTGGAGAATGATAAAGCAGTTATTATACCGGAAATCCCTTTAGGAACCCCTTGGCAGGTGAGAATTTCTTTTGTATTAAATAAACCGGTAGAACAGTTTGTGATTGCACTGGGCGTATCCACTTTATATAACACATCCTTACGTACCACCTGGTCGGAACCGGAGAATTTGAAACCCGGTGCTTATGAGGCCATCTTTAGTAATGATCAGATAATACTCGCGGAAGGCAGCTATAAACTGGTAGTGGGTCTTTCTCATCTGGGAAAAACAATTCATTATAGTGATGAAGCTGGTTTTATGAATATTTCCGAGGTGAGTTCGCTTACCGGCGATAAACGGATTGTTAATACCAAAAGTGGCTTATTAATAAATCAAATGCCTGTTAGTATAACACAGATCGTATAATTTAGTTATGTTCTTCCCCGAGAGAATAATAAATATTAAAACAACTGACAAGGTACTGGAAATAGGTCCGGGGGCAGATCCTTATTTCCGTTCGGATGTGTTGTTGGAAATGCGGTTTGAGAAAGAAGAAGAATATCAGCGTCAGTTCGGACATACCGGGTCGCTGCAAAGCAATAAACCGCTGGTGTTTTACGATGGGAAGAAATTTCCATTTTCCGACAAAGAATTCGATTATGTTATCTGTTCGCACGTACTCGAACATGTTCCCGATGTTATGGGCTTTCTGGAAGAAGTGTTCCGTGTGGCGGGGAAGGGTTATTTCGAGTATCCATTGATATATTACGAGTACCTCTATAACTTTGATGTTCACGTTAATTATTTAAAGTTCGACGGAAAGAACCTGAATTACATGCGTAAACAGGATACTCCGCTCGATTTTTTCAGACCGGTACAACAGTTCTTTTACCAGTCGCTGCAAAAAGGGCATGTAAAACTGATTAACGATTTGTTGCCTTTATTTATGGAAGGATTTGAATGGGAGGGAAGGTTTTCCTGTACGCAGGTACATCAACTGGAACAGGTTTGTCATCCGGCAGCGAGTATTGCTCCGCCGGATGTGCCGCAGGCTCCCGGAAGACTGCAATTATTGAAACAACTTATCAGAACCATTATAAAATAAAACATGGCAAAATTGCACCTCGGATGTGGTCAGCGGTATTTTGAAGGATATGTCAATATAGATTATCCGCTTAGCGAGCACAGTGTACAGCAAACTACCGTGGCCGATGTGCAGGCCAATTTGTTTGAACTGTATTATGAACCCGCCACTATTGATGAAGTGCGCCTGCATCACGTGTTTGAGCATTTTAGCCGGGCACAGGCCTGTTCCATGTTGGCCACCTGGAATTTCTGGCTGAAGGAACAGGGACGCGTACATATAGAAGTACCCGATTTTGAGAAAACAGCCAAAGCCGTCCTGAAATTATTCGCAACAGAACAGGAACAGGCCGTTGGTTTACGACACATCTTTGGCTCGCAGGAAGCGCACTGGGCGGTACATTACGAGGGTTATACGGCTAAACGGCTGAAAAACCTGCTGGAAGTATTCGGATTCAAAACAATAGAAATTAAACAGAGCCGGTATTTGAATACCTATAATTTGGAAGTTGTTGCGCAGAAGGTAAAAAAAATGAATACCCAGGATTGCCGCACTGCAGCCAGGAATTACCTGAGCAGTTTTATGGTAGCCGATGTGGAAAGCGAGCAGTTAATGCTGCAAACCTGGATGAACGATTTTGAAAAACACTTTGCAAGGATAAACCCGGTTAATGGAAAGCATTAGTGTAATTATTCCCACATACAATCGCAAAGCAACGCTCATAAGAGCCATAAACAGTGTGCTTAATCAAACTGTGCCTGTTAAGGAAATTTTGGTGTGCGACGATGGCTCAACCGATAATTCATGGCAGGAGGTAGAACAACTCAAAAGAGATAATATTATATGGCTACCCTGCGGAAGAAATGGCCGTCCGGCTATTCCCAGAAATAGGGGTATACTAAAAGCTACGGGTAACTGGGTTGCTTTTCTGGACAGTGACGATGAATGGTTGCCCGAAAAACTGACTCAGCAACTAAGCACGTTGAAACAAAGCGGTCTGCAAGCTGTTGCAGCTAACGCAAATCGGATCGTTGAGGGAAAATCCTTCGGGCTTTATGGTACTTTTCAGGGGGCACGAATTACATTTAATGAATTGTTGTCATGTAATTACAATATTTGCAGTTCGGTTATGGTAGCTCGCGATGTGTTACTGAAAACGGCAGGATTTCCAGAAGCGGAAACCTTTAAAGCTATTGAAGATTACAGCCTCTGGCTGAAATTAACTACGGCAACCGATTTTGCATACATTCCGCAGGCACTCCTTAATTATTACGATAATTCCCCCGATTCTATCCGTACGGCCAACGATACCTGGAAACAACGTTATATCATATTTACCGATCTGGTTTCCTGGATACGAAAAAACAAAACCATAAAGCTAAAAAAAGAAGATAAAAAGAAATTAAGCGCCTGCTATACACAAGCTTTGATAAATAATGACGAAGCGCAATGGAAAATTTATAAAGAACGCATACTGCATGGCTCAGGTTTATTCCGATAAACAACCGCTGGTGTCGGTTATTTTACCAGCCTATAATGCAGCAAAATACATTAAAGCTGCGGTAGAGAGTATCTTGCAGCAAACTTATACACGGCTGGAACTGATCGTGATTAACGATGGCTCTGATGATGACACAGCAGAGGTATTGAGCCAGTTTACTGATATGCGCCTAACCGTAATTCATCAGCAAAACGCCGGAATGGGAGCTACACTAAACAAAGCCCTGGACTTATGCAGGGGGGAGTTTATAGCCCGGCAGGACGGAGATGATATTTCCAAACCCGAACGGATAGAAAAACAGGTACAATACTTATTGGAACATCCGGAATGCGCATTGCTGGGAACTGCTGCCGAAATTATTGACGAGAAAGGCATACCGACCGGATTTTTCCATCAACATGCAATAGGCAGCGAAGAGTTAAAATTCGATCTGAATTTTGATAACCCTTTTGTACACAGTTCAGTTATGTTCAAAAGATCGGTTATACAACAATGCGGAGCTTACGATCTTTCCATTGCCCCACTGGTGCAAGATTATGATTTATGGACAAGGATAGCGGAAAAGCACCGGATAAATAATCTGGAAGAGCCGCTTCAGTTATACCGGCAGGTAAATACCGGCATGTCGGCTAATGTGGCTAAAGATTATAACCTTATTGTTGCTACGTATAGTGCCGAAATAATAGCAAAGAAAACAGGATGCAGTAAGGCTGATGCAAAACGCTTTTCCTGTACCTATCAGGCTTGTTGTAATGAAACCCCGGAAATGAGAGATGGGGAAGTAAAACGTGTATTGAAGCAATTGGTGGATATTAATGGTGTTTCAGAACCAATGCGTGGTAAACTGATTAGAAAACATTTTAAGGTTTATAAACGAAATTACTTTAATCGTCGGATTTATGAGGCAGACAGCGGAATGATGACCAGGTTGTTCTTCAGACTGAGAAGAAAACTATATTACAGGTTTAATAACAAAGAAAATAATTAAAACGAGAAGCTGACATGAAGATACTGCATACTGTAGAATCGTATTACCCCGCCATTGGCGGCATGCAGGAAGTAGTGAAGCAGCTTTCCGAACGCCTGGCTAAGCTGGGACATGAGCTTATTGTGGCTACCCGTAAGCATCCCCACAGGAATTTTAAAGAACTGAATGGAGTAAAAATTGTTGATTTCGATATAGAAGGAAACCTGGCAGGAGGCATAAAAGGCGAATTAAAAGAGTATCAACAGTATTTAATGGAAAGTGATGCAGATGTAATTACTTTTTTTGCAGCTCAGCAATGGGCTACAGACGCAGCTTTTGAAGTAATGGAAAAAATAAAGGCTAAGAAGGTTTCGGTACCTACCGGGTATTCTGGTTTATACAATCCCGCTTTTTCTGCATATTTCGAAAATATGAAAGGCTGGATTAAACACTATGACCAGAATGTTTATTTGTCTCACCATTACAGGGATATTGATTTTGCCCGATCCTGTGGGGTAAAGAAACTAACAGTAATTCCAAATGGTGCGGGAGAAGATGAGTTTCTACCCCCGGATACCTTAAATATTCGTAAGAAGTTAAATATTCCTGCGAACCATTTCCTGGTTTTACTGGTAGGCAGTTATACTGGTTGGAAAGGGCATAAGGAAGCGCTGGAAATTTTTTTACGTTCTGATTTGAAACAGGCTACCCTGCTTATGATCGGAAATAATTACGAATATTTTAAGCGGCAGTATGTGAAGCACCCTGAACTGGCCTGGTTGAAACTGCGTACATCGGTAAGCAGCAAGCGGGTTATATTTAACCATTTTACAAGGGCAGAAACAGTGAGTGCTTATAAGCAGGCAAATCTTTTTTTATTTCCGTCTAATATAGAGTGTTCGCCCATTGTGTTGTTTGAAGCTATGGCTTCTAAAACGCCTTTTCTTACTACCGATGTGGGTAATTCTCCGGAGATTATTGATTGGTCGGGAGGAGGAATACTGATGCCCACGCAGAAGGATGAAAATGGATTCAGTCATGCCAACATAAAAGACTCGGTTAAGCTCCTGAATACATTATATACTAATAAAGAAAAATGTCAACAACTGGCCGAAGCAGGATTTAGAACCTGGAAAGAGAAATTTAGTTGGGAGAAAATAACCAGGCAATACGAAGATTTATATGCAACAGTAATCAAACAACATTAAATTTTGACGGAATATGATTATTGTTAAACTAATGGGCGGTTTGGGTAACCAGATGTTTCAATACGCAGCAGGGCTTAGCCTGGCGCGAATGAGAAACACCGAATTGTTAATGGATTTGAGTTTTCTGAAGACCGACCCCTCAGGGGCATATACCAAACGGGATTATGAGCTGGCTGCTATTTTCCCCATCAAAAACCGTATTGCAGATATAAACGAACTCAGTCCTTTTTTGCGGAACAGAAACAGTAAGATAAAAAGATTCTTACAACGGAAATTTCCTGCACACTTTCGTTACGCCTATATGGCAGAGTCCGGCCACCACTATCACGCCGCTTTTACGCAGTATCCACCTTATACCTACCTCGATGGTTTCTGGCAAAGCGAAAAGTATTTTGCCGGATCAGAAGTGCACATACAGGAAGCTTTTAAATTCAGCCATCCGTTGGGTGGACAAAATTTACCTTTACTAGAAAGAATACAACAAGGCAATTCGGTTTCGCTGCATGTACGCAGAGGCGATTATGTAGCCAATACGGCAGTAATGAATTTTCATGGGGTCTGTGGAAAAGAATATTACCTGCAGGCCGTTGAATGGCTTTCGGAGAAAGCAGGAGATTTGGAACTCTTTGTTTTTTCTGATGATACGGAATGGTGTCGTCAGAATCTGCGCTTCGATCTACCAATAACCTATGTCGATCATAATAAAGGAAAAAACAGTTATATCGATATGCAACTCATGAGCGCCTGTAAGCACAATATTATCGCGAATAGCAGCTTTAGCTGGTGGGCAGCATGGCTGAATAATAACCCCGATAAGCAGGTTATTGCCCCGTTTCGGTGGTTTCAGCAGGAGGAAAACCCCGATATTTATCCAACAGCATGGAGGCGAATGTGATTAGTGTTTTTACAAAAGCGAATCCGGAATAATGTACATGACAGCAAATAAAGAAAATAAACCGCTGGTTTCCATACTGCTGCCAGCATATAATGCGGCGTTGTACCTGCGGGAAGCCATTGACAGTATACTGCATCAAACCTATTCGCATTTCGAGTTAATCATTATTAATGATGGTTCAGTTGATCAAACCGAAGAAATTATTCTTTCTTATTCCGATAGGCGGATACGTTACATAAAGAATGAAAGCAATCTCGGACTTATTGACACATTAAATATGGGTATAGACAATAGCACCGGTCAGTATATCATCAGGATGGACGCCGATGATATTTCTATATATAAGCGGATTGAGCGACAGGTTGAGTTTATGGAAAAGCACAGGCAGGTAGCCGTTGCGGGTTCCTGGTATTATGCGTTTACAATGAGTGATGGGAAAATGGTTCGTGGAGAAGCGGATTCAGATGTATTGAAGGCTACTTTATTGTTCAATACCTGTCTTTGCCATCCGGCTACCATCATTAGAAAGAGTGTATTGGATAAATACAAATTGCGTTACAACCCAAAGTACAAGCATCTTGAAGATTATGAGTTATGGATCAGAATCAGTAAAGTAGCCGATTTATCGAATGTAAAAGAATTTTTGTTTCGTTACCGTACACATGATCAACAGATTTCACAAGAACAGTTTAATTACCAGAAAGAAAAGGCTAATATACTCAGGGCGGAACACCTGACCACATTAGGTTTTGTATATACAGAAAAAGAGCTGGAAGTGCATAATACAGTGGCCTGTAATACCAGGATCACTTCCATTAGCCAGCTAAAATGTATTGAAAGCTGGTTCCTGCATCTGATACAGCAAAATAAGGAGAAGAACATTATAAATTGCGGTGCTTTTAATCAGGTTATTGGAAAAATGTGGTCGGATACCTGTGGTAATACTAGTTTGGGTTGGAGAGCATATCGGTATTTTATGCGTTCATCTTTAAGGCCGTATACACCTTCAGGCATAGTATTTTACCTGAAACTTGCCGCCAAATGCTGGGTTAGACGAGAAAAGGCAGTAATGTTTGAAAAACAGATATAATACCGTTTGCATTAATATAATGGTACAATTCCGTTTCACTACATTGTACCATAACATTAATAGCAACGGCATTTACCACTGTAAATATTTTATTTGGATTGGACCAAATAAAATATAACATTGGTATAATTTATCCGGTAGATACACTTGATCAATTCCTTCGGTGAATCAATTTTTAACCTGTAATAACAGGTCTTTTGGTGGCTTTCAGGTTTGTATAACGCCTACGTTATAACGCTTGCTTATAGGAGTGTGATTGGCCATTTCAATGCCCATAGAAACCCACTTTCGGGTATCTTTCGGGTCAATAATAGCATCTAACCACAGCCGTGCTGCGGCATAATAGGGTGTAGTTTGGGAATCGTAACGCTCTTTTATTTTTGTATACAATTCATTTTCATGTTCAGGAGTAATTTCTTCGCCTTTGGCTTTCATTGAAGCTGTTTCAATTTGCAGCAGTACTTTAGCTGCCTGTGCTCCCCCCATCACAGCTACCTGTGCAGTAGGCCAACCCACGATTAGCCGGGGGTCGTATGCTTTCCCGCACATGGCATAATTTCCGGCACCATAACTGTTGCCAATAATAATGGTAAATTTTGGCACTACGCTATTGCTCATCGCATTTACCAGTTTAGCTCCGTCTTTTATAATTCCGCCATGTTCACTTCGCGATCCTACCATAAAGCCGGTAACATCCTGTAAAAACACCAGGGGTATTTTTTTTTGATTACAATTCATAATAAAACGGGCTGCTTTATCTGCGCTGTCACTGTATATTACACCGCCAAACTGCATTTCTCCTTTCTTACTCTTTACCACCTTACGCTGATTAGCCACAATACCAACGCTCCATCCATCTATACGTGCAAGCCCGCAGATTATTGATTTGCCATAAAGCTCTTTGTATTCTTCAAATTCTGAGTTATCCACCAAACGATGAATAATCTCATACATGTCATATTGTTTATCGCGGGCATCTGGTATAATACCATAGATTTCTTTTGGGTCTTTTTTGGGCAGACCTGGTTTAGCCCTGTTAAAACCTGCTTTCTCGAAGTCGCCAGTCTTTTCCATAATGTTTCGTATACGGTTCAGACAGTCTTTATCATCAATGCACTTATAGTCAGTTACTCCTGAAATCTCACAATGTGTAGTTGCTCCACCCAGTGTTTCATTGTCAATTGTTTCTCCAACAGCCGCTTTTACAAGATAACTTCCTGCTAAAAATATGGAACCGGTTTTGTCCACAATCATGGCCTCATCACTCATAATAGGCAGGTAGGCACCGCCCGCAACACAACTCCCCATAACAGCTGCAATCTGTAATATACCCATACTGCTCATTACGGCATTATTGCGAAATATGCGTCCAAAGTGTTCTTTATCCGGAAAAATTTCATCCTGCATGGGCAGGTATACCCCGGCGCTGTCTACCAGGTAGATGATGGGCAAGCGGTTTTCAATGGCTATTTCCTGAGCTCTTAAATTTTTCTTTCCGGTAATCGGAAACCAGGCTCCTGCTTTTACTGTGGCATCGTTGGCTACCACAATGCATTGCTTACCATGAATATAGCCTATCATTACAACTACACCTCCACTGGGGCAGCCACCATGTTCTTTATACATTTCTTCTCCTGCAAAGGCTCCTATTTCTATTACGTGGCTTTCCTTATCCAATAAATAAGCAATACGTTCACGGGCGGTAAGCTTTCCCTGCTCATGTTGCTTATCAATACGCGCCTTACCGCCGCCCTGATAAACCCTGGCGAGTTTTTGTTCCATCTGCGATACCAGCAATCGCATCTTATCTTCGTTCTTGTTGAATTCTAAATCCATGGTTTTGTTTTCTACGGGTAACATATTATAAAGATACATGCTTTTATAATATATGGAGGCAAGCCATTTAACCCAATTTATCCCAATGGATGAATTTGTTCAGGTCAATAGACTGAATGGAAACCCCACCAGCTACCTGTTTCCAATCGCTATTAAGTCGGAATCGCCCGGATGTGAATAATTATGCCGGAATCTTGAAAAATGTTCCCGGAAAACACATGAAATATTCCTAATTTTATGCTGAAACGGGCAACTACTAAGAATTCTGAAACGGATATGGAAGCAGCGAAAGATACATTTTGTAATTATAACGGGCATTTAATCAGTATATATGAACCGATGGTGTCCTTTGCCAACAGAGCCTTCCGATATGGCGATGCGCTTTTTGAAACCATCAGGGTGATTAACGGAAAGGTTATGTTTCTGGGCGATCACATTCGTCGTATTAAAGTTGGGATGACTATTTTGAGAATGAATGTACCCGCAGATTTTAACGTGGAAAATATCAACCGTCTTATTTTAGGTTTAACCCGGGAAAATCAGATAGAAAATGATGTAAGGGTGAGATTAACCATTTTCAGGAACGACGGAGGGTTTTATACACCTAAGAGTAATGATATATCTTTTCTGATTGAAACAGAAGATCTCCAGGAAAAGGAAGGGTATCATCTTAATGAGAATGGTTATAATGTCGAAGTATTCCACGATATTAAAAAACATAAAAATAAACTTTCCAATCTGAAAACGGGAAATGCCATGTTGTATGTTTTGGCCGGTATTTACAAGAAAGACATTAAAATGGACGATTGCCTGATTGTAAACGAAGATGGCAATGTGTGTGAAACCATCAGTTCAAATATCTTTATTGTAAAGAATGGCGCACTTTATACCCCTGCCCTTAGTGAAGGCTGTGTGGATGGGGTAATGCGAAAGCAGGTTATTCATATTGCACAGCAAAATCGCATCCTCTGTTATGAAATCGCACTGGCCTTTAATGCGCTAATGAATGCAGATGAAATATTTTTAACCAACGCTGTAAAGGGCATACAATGGGTGGGGCAATACAAGATGAAAAATTATCACAATAAAATATCATCCTACTTTACAGAAAGGTTGAATGAATTGGTAGTAGTAGGGGTTGAAAATTAGCGGATCTATAGCATTTTTATATTTTCAATCCAATCACCAAAACATCATCTACCTGATCATTAGGCCCTTTCCATGTGTTAAATTCTTTTTTAAGCAGGGTTTTCTGTTGAATAAGCTCCTTGCCGGAAATGGAAACAAGTAATTTCTTCAATTTCTTTCGCAGGTATTTTTCATCACCATATTCACCACCAAACTGATCAACGTAACCATCGGTGAAAAGGTAAACCCTATCTTCTTTTTTCAATTCGCAAATGTGTTCTTGAAACGGTTTGGCTTCCTGGCCAATAAACATGCCAATGGGTTGCTTGGTGCCTTTTACTTCTCTTAGTTCATTGTCGCGTACAATGTACAGATTGTGGTTGGCGCCGGAAAAGCTCAGGGAATTTTTTTTGAAATCGATAATACACAATGAAATATCCATGCCGTCACGCACCGTAGATTCCTCGTATTTTTGACGGATAGTTTGATTAAATAGGGTATTTACCCTGTCGAGCATGTGAGCGGCATTGGTGTGGTCTTTTTCGCCAAATACCTGATTGAGGCAATTGCTGCTTACAATGGAAATAAACGCACCGGGAACACCATGTCCGGTGCAATCCACTGCTGCAAGATACACGAGACCATTTTTATAATTAACCCAATAGAAATCGCCACTTACAATTTCGCGTGGCTGATAATAGATAAAAAAATCTTTGAGCAATTCGCTAATAAACTGGTCGGGCGGCAGCAGGGCGCCCTGGATGTGTTTGGCGTATTTCAGGCTATCGGTAATGTCCTTATTCTTTTCTTTAATCAGGCGGTAAGCATATTCCAGTTCTTTATTTTTGCTTTCGAGCAAAAGTTTTTCCGATTTTTCCAGTTCAATCTCACCCTGTAAAGATTCCAACAAACTCCGGCTGTCGTGTGCCGATAATTTGCCCCTCATTTCATCATATTGCTCAAAGCATTCTATTGCTTTTTTTAGGTTGCCATTGGATTTGTATACTTCAGCCAGGGTACGGTAGGTTTCACTGGCTATTCGTTTTTCATTCAACTCTAAAGCTGTAGCCAGCCCCTCATGCATAAACTTAAGCGCTTTTTCTGTTTGGTTTCGTTTAAAGTACAGGTTGCCAAGTACTGTAAAAGTTTGAGCCACTCCTTTCAGGTAACCCAGGTTTTCAGAAACCTCTAATGCCTTTAGCAGGTATTTTTCGGCATCTTCCCAGGCACCGGCCTGAACGAAATTATTGCCAATGTTAAAGTAGGTTTCGCTGATGGCCAGTTTATCTTCAAATTTTTCCAGCACTTCGAGGCTGTTCAGTAAAATGGATATTGCTTCGAGGTGATTTCCTTTTAATTGTTCAATAAGCCCCAGGTTCACATTGACATATGCAATGGCTTTGCTATCGTTCGATTTCCGAGCCCATTCAATAGCCATTTCATAACTGGATGTGGCTTTATCCAGAACACCTATCTGGGTATAAATATTACCTATATTCCGATAGCAGGAACTGGTAGCTTTATGGTTGTCAAGCTCCATAAACAGCAGGCGGGCTTTTTGCAGATCCGGAAGGGCTTTTTGAAATTGCATTCTGAAAAAAGAGGCTACCCCCAGTGTACGGAGGCAATAAGCCATTCCTTCTTTGTAATTTAGATTAACGGAAGCGTCAAAGGCTTCTGCGGCCAGTTCGATAGATTTTGACAAATCCAATCTGCGCATTAGCCAGGCTTCCCTGCTAATGGAATTTATCCGGTGAATGACCTCCTCGTGGGTAATATTGTCGTAAAGTGTAGAAATTGCGCCAAATTTTAGGTATGCCTTATACGGTTCAGGTCTCATTAAGGTTCTGTTCGTTTGTCTATATTTTTTAGCTATTGGTCTAATGTATAAAAAACTCCTGAAACCGACTCCTGACAGGCTTTTTAATTTGTCCCGGGTTTTGATGTTTTCATCTAAAAAACACATACTGAACTTTTTTTAACATTAGCTTTACCGTTTCAAAACAATAAAGAAACATGAGAATGAAGAAAAAGGGCTTGCTGGTTTTATTGTTGCTCCTGTCGGGGCATTTTATGTCTGCCAAAGATGCTTTAGACAGTGAACAGGATGAGGTAAATAGAGCCTTCACAACCATTAACCGCATTGGTAATAATGATCTGGAGGTAATTGCGCCCAAATATATTTTTTCCAATACCAATACAAAATTTTTACTTCAGTTTAAAGATGTTAAGAACATTAAATTAACGGACAATAATTATATGCTTCGTTTTATAGTGAATGGAGAGGATGTGGCAATTACTTTCGATGAAAAAGGTACCGGGATATTAAATTATACCTTTACCAATAAGGCTAATCTAAATATTTATTTTGAAGATTTTAAGTACGAGTCGGTACAAACTGTGATTTCTATCTGGTATGTTATACTTCCTATTGGTGTTCTGAGTGGCATATTGGGGTTTCAGTTAATGAAACGCCGCAGGGCGCAGAAAATGCTTAGGGAGGAAGAACACGAAGAGAATTTTATTCAGAGGACTCACGAAGGCAAAGCTGGTAAACAAACAGAAGAAGAACTCGTGTCTTGATGGTACCATAGGGAGTAAGAAATGAGCCAATACCCATTTCCACCTGATATATTGGTAAATTACCTGTGATTGGTTATTAGAAGCTGAAAAACAGGAAGCCAAATTGACCCGATATATATCGTATTAATTCTTTAAACAACACAATTCCTGATGAATGGCCAATACCTGCGGAAGCAGAAGTAGCTGGTCATTGTTAATAACAACAAAATCGGCCAGTTTTTCCTTTTCTTCATCGGTCCATTGCTTGCTTATGCGTTGTTTTATTTGTTCGGAAGTACTCTTATCGCGTAATGTAGCCCGTTGAATACGTAATTTTTCCGGCGCACTCACCTGTATTATCCTGTCGCATTGTTTGTCCAGTGCTGTTTCAAAAAGCAGAGCCGATTCTTTAATTACATAATCACCCTCTTGTTTTTTCAGCCAATTCGTAAAGAGCTCCTTTACGGCAGGGTGAATAATAGCATTAAGTGCAGTCAGTTTTTCAGTATCAGAAAAAACAAGACTGGCTATTAAGGGCTTGTTTATTGCCAGCTCGTTTAAGTAAACATTTTCGCCAAGCAAGGTTATTACCTGTTTCTTTATCCCTGGTTGGTAATAAACGTTATGAGCATTTTTATCCGAGTCGAAAACAGCAATACCAAGCAGCCCAAAAGCCCTGCCTACTGTACTCTTTCCACTACCAATGCCGCCTGTAAGTCCTATAATTTTCACAAATGATAGGGGTTATTTTATTTTTTCCGTATTCATTACCAAGGCTTCACCGCTGGTACATACAAAAGTACTGGCTTTTTCCCTGATAAGCGTTTCGATTATGGCACGGTTTTTACCAGCAATAACCTCTTTTACAGTAAATTCAGCCACATAAACTGTTCCGGCATACATGGGTTTAAGAAAATTCAGCGATTGCTTCAGGTAAATCGTGCCCTCACCAGGGAATAATGTGCCAAATACCTTTGAAAATAAAGAGGCACCCAGCATTCCATGCAAAATAGGGCGCTTAAACATGGTTTTCGCAGCATAAGTCTCATCCAAATGCACCGGGTTTCTATCGCCTGTAACTTCTGCAAAACGATTAACTTCTTCCTGACTAAAACTAAATTCATGGAGATAAACATCGCCCGTTTTCATCATAAATAGATTTGTTATTGTGTTTCACCCGAAATATAGACAATTCCTGTTAATTCGACAAAACGCACTAAGTTGTCGGTAAAACCCAGATTTTACCAAATAATTTAACGAAAACTTAATATTGTGCTTGACTTATATGTAAAAAATGTACGACCTTTGCGTCAGAAAATTAAAAATAATTAAAAAATAATCATTAAATGAAAACCACCAACCCAATTTTCAGCGATATTATGGAGGCTCAGACTCAGGCAATCAACAACTGGATGGATTCAGCGAAGAAAGTACAAAATGCCTTCGCCAGCGGAAGTATTGCCACAGAAGGGCAGCATATTTATAAGGAGTGGATGGATAAGCAAATGAATTTGCTGAACGGTTTTCAGGCAGCTGCTAAAAATGGGGAAGCCACTAATGCTAAACCTGAGGAATTTTTTAAGAACTGGTATAATCAGCAAATGGAAGGTGTAAAGAAGGTGACTGATTTTAATCAAAGTATTTATAGCAGCTTTGCTAATTATGGAAAAAGCACCGGGGATTATGCTAATGGCTTTTCCAGTATGAACAATGCCTGGACAAACATATACAATAGCTGGATGAGTACTTTGAATACGACTTTTGACACCCTGATGAAAAATATTCCAGGCCAGGTAAACAAAGATGCTTTTAAAAACCTTTTTGAAACCAATCAGGTATACCTTAAATTACAAGAGTTCTGGCAACCTGCTTTTAATGCCATGAAAGGCGGAGACTTTAGTGCGGATGTTTACAAAACATATTTTAATCCCGAGGCCTACAAAAAATTGAGCGAACAATTGTTTGGCAATTCTTTCAATGCAAACAATATGAAAGCAGTTTTTGATAACTCGATTAAAAATATTCACGAATTTTTCACCAATAATAATAACCTGAGTAAGGAGTACTATACCCAGATGCAGAACATCGCTAAAGAATTTCCTCAGTTTGTTGGTGGCGATTTTGCAAAACTTTCTTCCTTTTATCAAAACGTGAATAATGTATTTGGCAAAACCTTTGAACCCTTGCTTAAATTAGTTACTCCTGGTAAAGAAAAAGATAATATTGAAGCCAATATATCGCTGTTAGATAAGTTAGCGGCGTTCTCTGTTAAGCAGGCTGAACTTCAATACCATTTGTTCCAGACTGCCCAAAAAGCGGTTGAAACCGCAGCTAAATCTACTTTTGAGAAAGCCGGTCAGATTAAATTTAACGAAAACCAGAGCTTTAATGAATTTTACAATGAATGGGTCAAAATCAATGAAGCCCTCTTTGGTGAGCTTTTTGCCAGCGACGACTTTTCTAAAGTGAAGGGCGAAGTATTGAATCTCGGTATGGATGTAAAGAAACATTTTGAAAAGCAATTTGAAAACACATTTAGCGTTTATCCATTTGTTTTCCGAAGTGAAGTGGAAGAGTTGAATAAGACCATTTACGAACTGAAAAAACAAATTAAACAACTGGAAACCCGCCTGACCATTAGTAATGCAGCGATGCTGGAAGTGGAAGAGGAGGATAAGTTGGTAAAGGGCAAAAAAAAATAGACCTTTTATGGAGTAAACCTGAGGCTGTCCTGAAAATACCGGGCAGCCTTTTTTATTAATGAGGTCTCGGTTTAAAACCAGGCAGGTATGGAAAGAATAAGAAATGTTGATTGCATCCATTACAGGCAAGCGAACATGCTGCATGGATATACCTAATTGAACTGAAAATTGAATGCGAAGATTTTATGGAGAATACGTTGATTAAAGAACTGGCTGAGCTGAATCAGAAGCTGATAAAAAGTTACGATACACTTTCAAAAATTGAGAAAGTAGAAATAGGCGAAAGCGCTAAAACAGAAGTTTATGCCGAAGACAAATTACGCCTTTATCACTACCAACGTGAAGGAACTCCGGAAATAAAAACACCAGTACTTATTGTGTATGCGCTGGTGAATACCTATAAAATGCTGGACTTACAGCCCGACAGGAGTTATATTCAGAACTTGTTGAAGTTAGGCATGGATGTTTACCTCATCGATTGGGGTTATCCGACCAAAGCCGACCGGTATTTGAGTATGGATGATTACATTAATGGTTATATTAATAATTGCGTAGATTTTATCCGGAAAAAACACAAAGCAGAAAAAATAAATATCATCAGTATTTGCCAGGGTGGTACACTTAGTGCTATTTACACCTCTTTGTACCCAAATAAGGTTAAAAACCTGGTTACTCAGGTTACTCCCGTTGATTTTAGCACTAATGACGGCCTTCTGTTTAAATGGAGCCGCGATATGGATTTTGACAAAATTGTGGAAGGCTATAATGGGCTTGTGCCTGGAGAGTTTCTGAATGAAGGCTTCTCCATGTTAAAGCCCATGATGAAATTTCAAAAACAACAGGCTTTGGTTAACAATCTGGATGATACCGATAAGCTATTGAACTTTTTAAGAATGGAAAAATGGATCGCCGACAGCCCCGATCAGGCGGGCGAGTGCTTCCGCCAATTTATGAAAGACCTTTATCAGCAAAACAAGTTGGTAAAGGGTGAGTTGCTTATTGATGGTAAAAAGATAAACCTGAAAAATATTATCTGCCCGCTGTTGAATATTTATGCAACAGAAGACCACCTGGTGCCGCCCGCTGCAACCATACCTTTTAATGATTATGTTGGGAGCACGGACAAAGAGCTATATAGTTTTAAAGGAGGGCATATTGGAGTATTTGTGGGTAGTAAATCGCAGAAAGAACTGGCACCGGCTATTGCCGGGTGGCTAAAAAAAAGAGATAAGTAGAAGTTAAAGAGTAATGTTCGTTCGGGAATGCTCTGAAAAACAGGAAGCTCGTTTTTTCTTTATAGCATAAACAATATTTTGTCATATTTGTCGTTCAAACAAAAAATTGAATATGGCAGGGTATCACGATTATGTAATTAAAGACGGAAAGTTCATTGGCAAATTTGAGGAGATGTATCAGGTGTATGAAGATCCTTGGATGCAATCCGAGCAACCAAATCGTTATAGCCGCACTATGGCTATCATGAATATAAAACGTTATGAAATAAAGTCACTTATAGAATACGGATGCGGGCTGGGTTATTATGCCAACTGGATAAACGAGGAAACCGGGATTGTTCCTAAATCAATTGATATTTCCGCAACGGCTATAGAAAAAGCCAAGGAGCGTTTCCCCATGCTTGACTTTGAGGTGGGGAATATATTGGATATGGGAAAACTTGAAAACAAGGAAAAATACGATTGTATTTTGCTGGCTGATATCATGTGGATGATACTTCAGGAGCTGGAACAGGTAAACAGGTTATTATTAGAGCATTTTAGGGGTAAATACCTTATCAATAATTTTGTTACTTATAAAGGAACTCAAAAATATGGCCTGGAGTTCTTTACCACTACAAAAGAATTTATTGAGTACATGCCTTTTAAACTAATTGGTTATGGCGAAGCCACTACCGTTGATGACCATAACATAGACTCCACTACCATTTTTAAAATTGAATCTAAATAAAAGAATATTGGATTTAGCAGGTAGGTTTGTTTAAAGCAGTGGTGCGTTTTTATTTTAACAGGACTGGTGTTTACCTCCTGTTTTCACAGTGATTATATTCAGGGAAGTTACACGCCCTTGTCTTCCTCGCCCTGTACCAATTCGGCCAACAGGATATACCTGTTTTTTGAAGGAGAAATTGTTGATTTCCAATATGAAAAAACAGGCATGGTGGAGGTAGATGGGGCGCAATATTCTAACGACCAGCAATTGCTAAGTCAGTTGAAGTATAAAGCCTGGAACAATTGTGCGAATGGTGTAATTAACATTAAGAAATCATTTAAGGTGAGGGAGTTGAGTACAACAGGCAGCGACGGAAAAAAAAAGCACCTATTCTTCAACTGTATTTACCGGACTGGTAGTGAAAATAAAGACAGATTCTACTTTTTTAAAGAAGTACGGTGATACGAGTGATATGGCTTTTATGACGGACGTTAAAAACGAGAACAATCAGCGTGAGCGGGATACAAAAATGGGTTGCTGGAGTGGCGGTCTTATAGTATTTGGTTTGCTTTTGTATTGGCTTTCAACAAAGTAGAGGGAAAGTTACAGCCCTAATAATTCATTAAACAGTTTCAGGTAAACTCCCTGCTGCGAGCTTACGGAGTACTTATCGATAACCGTTTTCCGGGCTTCTTTGCCCATATTTTTACGTAGTTCTTCCGATTCGATCAGCTTCGATATACAATCTACCCATTCGGCAGTAGTAGTGGCCAGAAAACCGTTTACACCATGTTGAATAATTTCACAGTTTACACCTACTGGCGACATAATAGTAGGGATTTCGAGGGCCATATAGGAAAGTCCCTTGAGACCACATTTTCCCTTAGCCCATTCGTTATCCGGCAAAGGCATAATACCAATGTCGAAGGAATTTAATGTGCTAACTTCTGTATTTGCAGACCACTTTAATCCTTTTATTCCCAGTTCTTCATTCACGTAATTTTCATCGCCCATTACTTTAATGGCAATCCTGTTACCATATCGGTTTTTTATTTCTTTTAGGAAATCCAGGGCATAGGCAAAGTGCTTAATTGTTGTAATACTGCCGCTCCAGCCAATCGTCAGAATATCTTTGTTTCTTTGGGAATAATCCGGACAATGTGTTTCGGTGTCTATGGTAGTGGGAACGACCTTGACATTGTTATTGTAATGCAAGGCATAATTGGCGAGGTAATTATTTCCCGCAAAAATTAAATCGGCATAACGGATATTTTTTGCAGTCTTTTCGGGGTTTTTTAACCACTCAAACTTTTTATTGCCTTCTGAGGTGTCCATCAGCCAGATAGAATCGTCGAAATCGAACACAAATCTGGCCCTGCTTTTCTTTATCCTTCGTTCAAAAAAAGTCGATCCAATCATTAATGCTTCCCGTTGCACAAAAACAATGTCATAATTATTATAAGAGAGCCAGTCCTTAATGCGGATACCAATAGATTTTAAAAGGATAAGAAATTTCTGAAAGTACTTTTTGTGACTATAGAAACATTTATCATCGGCTTCAGAAATTACAGGGGAAATACTGCAGGTATAACCCCTGGCTTCTAGAAAGCCAAAATACTGTTCGAATCTGTAGCGTTGGCTGGGAGAACGATTAATGCGGTGTGCGGCTATAAATAGTATTTTCGGCATAAACAAAAACCAGAAAATGAGCTGGCTCCTGAATCGGGGTTTCGTTTCATAAAAATAAAAAAAGCTATCCATATACGGATAGCTTATTTTAATAAAAGCCAAAGTAGTTTAATTACTAACGTTTATGTAATTTTTCGTCCGATACGGTTAATTTTTTACGACCTCTCTTACGACGCGCAGCCAGCACACGGCGGCCATTAGCGGTGCTCATTCTTTCACGGAAACCATGCTTGTTTCTTCTTTTACGCTGCGATGGTTGGAATGTACGTTTCATTGTATCTGTAATTTATGCGTTCAACAAATTAACCGTTCTTTTCAGAAACGGATTGCAAAGATAAGCGCTTTTTCAGAATCGGCAAATTTTTTTTAGTGAGACTCAATTTTTGAGAGCCTCCGGCGAATCAAAAATTGTAAGTCGAACTAATCCCGGCTCAGCCGGGGGGATATTGCTCAAAACGTCGTTTTGGGATTATTCCGGGTAATATTGGCTATTATCGGTCTGAAATGCTTTTTTGATGATTTATCTCCCAATGAGCCTGTAATTTCAATAAATTTGCACAAATTTTAAGCATGGCCAAGCAAAATGGAAGGGAAAGTACAGATAAACAGGATTTGCCCAAAGCAAAACTGAATAAAGAAAACCTGAAAAAATCCCTTCGTTTATTCCAATACCTTAAGCAGCAACGCTGGAAGTTTGTGCTGGGTATGTTGTTTCTGGCCGGTACAGCGGCAACCGGATTATATTTCCCTTTAATATCCGGAAAAATGATCGGCCTGTTTGGTGACAAAATCAGTTCGCAGGATTTTTTGAATGAACAATTACTGAACTTGGGTAAAACACTTCTGATTGTATTGTTGATACAGGGTGTCGTTTCATTTGGAAGAGTATATATGTTTTCTATGGTTACAGAAAATATACTACAAGGGGTAAGAAATGATGTATTTAAAAGGTTGGTGCAGATGCCGATGAGCTTCTTTTCCAAAAATCAGGTCAGTGAATTAAACAGTCGTATTGCAACAGATATTAATGTTATTTCCGAAGCTTTTTCCACTAATGTAGCTGAACTTGTCCGTCAGATAATAGTTGGCGTAGGTTGTTTAATACTTATTTACAGAGCTACTTCATGGGAAATAGCACAATGGTTTTTGGTAGTAATTCCTCCTATCACTATAATCGCAATTGTGTTTGGAAGAAAGGTGCGAAAATTTTCCAGAGGCATGCAGGATAAGATAGCTGAGTCAAATGTTATTGTTGGAGAAGCTTTAACAGGGATTACGAATGTAAAAACTTTTACGAATGAAAAATTTGAAATTAATCGTTATCAGCGCGTCACGCAGGGGATAAAAGATTTTGGAATCAAATATGGTGTTTTTAAGGGAACCTTTTTTACGTTCATTATCATCTTTGTATTTGGCTCTATATTTTTTATCCTGTTTCAGATGATTCAGATGAAAAATACGGGAAAGCTTACTTCTGAACAATTTGGTGAGTTTCTAATGCTCGCCCTGTTTGTAGCCGCTTCACTTGGTGGACTTCCTGAACAAATTGCTTCCATACAACGAGCCATGGGAGCTACGGAAAGGGTATTTGAATTAATTGATGGAAATATAGAACACATCGACCTGCAGGCCGGAAAACTTTCTTCTCAACAGGTAAAGCAGGGTGAAATCGAATTCAAACAGGTAGCGTTCCATTACCCCTCTCGCCCGGACTACCAGGTTTTAAAAGAAGTATCATTTAAAGCGGAGCGTGGTCAAACCGTTGCTCTTGTGGGGCCTAGCGGGTCGGGAAAAACCACAATAGCCTCACTCGTGTTGCGTTTCTATGATCCTGTAAAAGGGCAGGTCTTGATTGATGGAACAGATACCCGTGAGTATTCCCTAACAGCTTTGCGTCAGCAAATGGCTCTGGTTCCGCAGGATGTTATTCTTTTTGCAGGCTCCATTAAAGATAATATTCTCTACGGAAGACCCGATGCCACATTTGAAGAAGTAAGGGAAGCCGCACGTAAAGCCAATGCCCTTGATTTCATTGATGGTTTTCCGGATAAATTTGAAACCCGGGTAGGAGAGCGGGGCGTTCAGCTATCGGGCGGGCAACGTCAGCGAATTGCTATAGCCAGGGCGGTACTCAAAAATCCTGCTATACTTATTCTGGATGAAGCTACCAGTTCACTCGATAGCGAATCGGAGCACCTGGTGCAGGAGGCTCTCGATAAATTGATGAAAAACCGTACTTCTATTGTAATTGCCCATCGTCTTTCCACTATCCGTAATGCAGATAAAATAATTGTGTTGGAAAAGGGTCAGGTAAAAGAAAGCGGCACACATCAGCAACTCATTAATATAGAAGATGGCCTTTACCGCAACCTGAATCGTTTGCAATTGGAACTGAATGCGTAGTTATTAGCCGGATTTTTATGTTTGGCAGATTATTGTATTTTAAACGGCGCTTTTTTCTCATTTTATTACCAGCGCCAAAACAACGGATTACTTATGAAAAAGTGTTACCTGAGGTTTGTTCTACCCGCCATTTGCACCCTTCAACTTGTTGTAAAGGCGCAGTCGCCTGTTACAATTACTACAGCTAATATGCCCGGACAAAATGATACTATACGCTACAGTACTGCCAATCCTCTGTCGGTAGATGTGAACCTGACAGGTGCGAATTATACCTGGAATTTTGATACATTAAGTCCAATAGGACAAGGGCTTTATGAATACAAAAGCGCACTACTTACCCCATACACCTTTTATTTTATAGGATTGAATAAATACGGGTTGAAAATTTCAGATACTGTAGGCTTTGGTATCTATACTTTTACCGAAGTTTACAATTTTTACAAAAACAGCAGTAATAATTTTCAAACCGAAGGTATAGGTTTTAAATACAGCGGAATTCCATTGGCGGCTTATTATGCTGATCAGGATGAGATTTATACCTTTCCGCTCAATTTTTCTGACCGCGACAGTACTACTTTTGCTTTTTCGGTACAATTGGGCGCTGGCATTACCTATACTCAAAAGGGTTACAGAATAAATCAGGTAGATGGTTGGGGGAAAATCAAAACACCCTTTGACAGTGCCAACTGCCTTCGCCTCATTTCAACTACCTTCTCCCGCGACAGTATCAATTACAGTGGTTTTGGCTTTTCATTCCCTAACAATCAGCGCAGTTATAAATGGCTGAGTACAACCCAAAAAATTCCGATGCTGGAAGTAAGCGGGCCTTATAACAATAATGCCTTTGTGCCTGCCCAATTACGTTATCGCGACAAGTTCAGGAATTTAACAGGAATTCCATGGTTAGAAAGAGAAAACGAAGCCTTTAGCATTTATCCCAATCCTGCCGGAGAAATGCTTTATGTAAAATGTGCTGCTACAGCCTTCAGAATGGAATTAACGGATATTTCCGGAAGGGTGGTATTAAGCCAGGAAAAGAAGGAAACCGAAGAGATAACGATAATTCAAACCTCTGCGCTGGCAGAAGGGTGTTATTTTGTTAACGTTATTGATCCTTTAGGCAAATACAGTGTTCAGAAGAAAATCGTAATAGTCCGCTAGCAATCAATATTGGATTATCCATTTCCTGTACTAAGAATGCACGCCCGAAATTTTTCGATTAATTTTAAACAGATTCCTGTAGCTTTTGAAATCATTTGTCTTTGGGATGTGATATTATTTCTAATTTTGCCGTTAAATTTTCAAAACAATATTCATGAGTACAACAGCATTCGCTATTAAGAATACAGCACTTACACAGAAGCATATTTCTCTTGGAGCAAAAATGGTGGAATTTGCCGGTTACAACATGCCGGTATCATACAGTGGCCTCAACGATGAACATCTTACCGTACGAAATACAGTTGGCGTATTTGATGTTAGCCACATGGGTGAGTTTATTCTGAAAGGGGAAAAAGCGCTGGATTTGATTCAGCGCGTAACCAGTAACGACGCTTCCGTGTTGACCGATGGCAAAGTACAATATTCCTGCCTGCCTAATGATAAGGGCGGAATAGTCGATGACCTTTTGGTGTATCGCATCGACGAAAAGACCTATATGCTGGTAGTGAATGCTTCTAACATTGAAAAAGACTGGAACTGGATTATGAGGCATAATACAGAGCATGTGGAAATGAAGAATATCTCTGAAAAAACTTCCTTGTTGGCCGTTCAGGGGCCTAAGGCAATTCTTGC
>JACCDG011111796.1_pt1 | contig 49971 bp, 54 predicted proteins | sample 7442471 | NCBI WGS metagenome assembly JACCDG01 (sample SAMN15323444, study PRJNA562643) | freshwater metagenome | isolation source: river surface water | place: USA:Blue River Watershed | collected 2017-08-17 | reverse complement strand
GTCTTTAGACTTCAAGGAATCTTTTTTTTGCCTATTTCGCTCCTGGGGTTATCCAACAACTACCTCCCCTTCCATTCCAAATGCGTCACCTTTCCGTCGCGCGCGTATAGCAATTTGTCTTCACCTTTCACGAGCGCTATCTTTGCCGGATTACCGAGAAGACAGTGGTTGCCAGAGAGGGCTTCCTGGTAGGCGCCGGTGTCGAGGATTGCGATATAGAGTGTGCCGTTCTTCGCAATTTTTGGAAGATCAAGATCATCCACGCGGTATTCATCGTCGGAGTCACACGAGCTTCCTGCGAGCCACACAGGCGTCAGAGGGGTCTTTGCACCATTCACAGGGATGATGTGCCATGTCTGGCCGATAGACCACGTGTCGGGCAAATCGTTGATAAAACTACCATCAATGATATACCACTTCTTGTTGATCTTCGCTTTCGGAATATCTTTTTCAAAAATCACTTTATAGATAAGACACTGACTCGGTGCGACCGCAAACTGACCCCATTCCACTACGATATCCGGATGAAGGTCGGGTTGACGAGGAAATGCATTTTTCAAAATTTTCACCACACCGTCAGCGATGTCGTAGTGATCGTACACTTTTTTGTTTTTTGTATACGGCACTGTAAAGCCGCCACCGATATCAAATATCGAAAGTGCAGGCTGCGTTTCCCGAAGTTTTTTGTAGACATTCGCTCCGTGCGCGATAGCGGCAAGAAGGCTGCGGCCGGTAGAAACCTGACTACCCACATGGAAATGGAAAAGTGTCATGTTTTTTCGTGTTGGAAGAGCGTAGGCTTCTTCTTCAGAAAGACCGAAGCGATTGAGCTCTTTGTTCCAGTGGCTATCCACCATGATATCAAGGTCCACACGAATGCCGAGTTCTCCAGGATACCAATCAAAGAGCGTGAATTCTGCTTTGTTTTCGATGATAGGCACGATAGACATTCCTTCATTGAAAAAATGAAGGATAGCTTTTCGATACGCTTCGCTTTTCGGACCGTTACACAGGACGCGAAGATTTTTACGAGTCTTTCCCTTTTTCCAAAGTCCGCCAATACGCACAAGTTCATTTGCTGAAGTCACTTCAATATGCGCGCCACCTTTCAACACGGCTTCCACTGCTTCGCGCGTCTGGTTGGATTTCATGGGAAAATGATACGTGAAAGCACCAGAATATTTTTTCTGTTTGATCGCACGCTCAAATGCTTCATACACACTCTCCACGCGTGAAGTCACGACACTCGGAAGAAAAACACGGAGTGGTGAATCGTATTTTTTTGCAAGTTCGTGGAGGTTGTAGGTGTATCCACCATCGCGCACTTCGAGTTCACCATGTGCGTTGTAGCCATAGACGCCGGTGTTGTATTCAGGGCGGCCAAGCTTCCAGTATTCGTCGTAACGATTTTTTGATTTAGACATCTCTATAGGCCCTCATCTTTAAGAAGAGTAATATATTCTTTTGCCTTTCGAGAAAGCTTTGTTGGCATTTTCATTTTGATAGTGACAAGCAAGTCACCACGTTTGCCTCGCTGGTTTGGCACGCCCTTTTCGCGCACACGAAGCACTTGATTGGGCGGAGTGCCTTCGGGAATCTTGAGCGTGAGTATGCCGTCGATCGTCTCGACTTTTCGTTCGGTTCCAAGAAGAAGGTCTGTGACAGAAACTTCGAGATTCATGGTGAGATTCTGCGCTTCGCGGCGAAAGATCTTGTGCGGCTCAACATTGATCTTGATATACAAATCGCCAGCAGGTCCCCCTTTCACTGCTTCTCCCATTCCTGAAAGACGGATCATTTCACCGTTGTCCATTCCAGCGGGAATGCGTACAGAAATTTCTTCCTGCGCTACACGTACTCCCGCACCGTGACACAGTGCACATTTTTCTTTTGGTACTTCACCATTTCCGTGACAGGTATCACACACACGAGTGGTCGAGAATGTACCCATGAATGAACGCTTGGTCTCATGCACCTGACCTTTTCCGTTGCAGCTCTTGCAGGTTTCTGTGCCGCTGCCTTTTTTCGCACCGCTTCCTGTGCAGTCAGCGCACATTGATTGCTTGGTGATGAGCACTTTGCGCTCGACGCCAAACATCGCTTCTACAAATGAGATAGACATTTCGGTAGAAATATCACGGCCGCGAGTCTGGCGCTGTGCTCTTCCGCCACCGAAGAATTCTGAGAAGATATCTCCAAGATCACCAAAGTCGGCTCCCTGCTGGAAACCGGAGAAGTCGAAGCCGCCGAACCCTTGCTGTCCGCCACCGAAGCCCTGAGGGCCTTCTGAGCCAAACTGGTCGTATTGGGTGCGTTTTTTATCGTCCATGAGGGTCTGGTACGCTTCGTTGGCTTCCTTGAACTTGCTGTCATCTCCGCCATTCTTGTCTGGATGGAGCTTATGAGCCAGCTTGTGGAACGCCTTCTTTATTTCATCCTTCGAAGCACCTTTCGAAACTCCGAGAACGTCGTAATAGTCCTTCTTTGCCATGGGACAAAATGTAACATATATGGCGGGATATGTTAAGAAAAACAGGTTACAAATTTAAAAGACCAACTTAATCCGTTGGTCTTTTTTTTGTGCCCCCAGCACGAATCGAACGTACATCTATTCCTTAGGACGGAACTGTTCTATCCATTGAACTATGGGGGCAATACAAAAAGCATCCGAGGATGCTTTTTGTATCGTATATGTAATTGGATTATGCGGCAAGGATTTCGGCAACTTTCGGCTGGTCGAACCCCACGAAGACGTAATTGTCGATAGTAATAACAGGCACTGCCATCTGGCCGGTGAGCTCGAGCATTTCTGCGCGTTTCTCAGCGTCGGAAGCGACATTGTATTCTTCATACGCGATACTGTTCTCCTTGAAATACTCCTTCGCCAACTGGCAGAAGTGGCATGTCGGGGTGGTGTAAATTGCAACTTTTTTCATATGGTTCCAGTATAGCACACCAGTCAAGCCTCGTCTTATTGAAGAAAAAAACCCGAATTGCTTCGGGTTTTTTATTATTAAGAGAATCACATCATTGCAAAAATTCCGTTTGAGGAACGTAGGCCATGAATATCGGCTGATTCTTGTAGTTGATGTGCGCAACCAAACCAAGATCAATACACAGAGTATTGGGATCAATTTCTGACTTTCCATGTCCTCCTAAAGAGGCAACAACGGTAGAAGATTCCGCTCGCGCATATATACCCTTCTCAGATAATGAGAACCGAGCACTCACGGTGGCTTCTTTAACACACGCAATAGGATACCCATCTTCCAGAAAATACATATCCTGAAGGTGTCCAGATGTCTCCTCTTTACAATCAACACATGGCGCATAGAGCGTACCAGATGACTGAGGATCATGCATAATGGGTACTGTTTTTAATGAAACCAGTTTTCCATAATGATGATCGCTCCGCAAAAACCATTGCCACGCTTCAAACGCATCCAGATTATAAAAAAATACTGAAAAATCAGATCCGAGTTTTACTTTCGCAGCAACAGGCTTACCTTCTCGGTTCCTTCCAATAATCACATTACTGAGCGAAAATCCTTTTATAGTGCGATTTGTGTCTCTACGTGAAAACAAGGGTGGAATATCATAATGAACCGTATTCGCTTCATTGTGCAACTCCCACACCTTATTGAACGTGAAGAGTACCGAAACAGAAAAGTCGAGGGAGGTGGATAATTTCTTAGCCGGCACCCAGGTTTCTTGTTCACTTTTTTGTCTAAACGCTATGAACGCTTCTCGTGGAGTAGTTTCCCGAACTAATACTTCAAGACTCAATCCATCGATTTCAGGAAGCTTATACAACAGATTATTTTTGGTGAATACCGAAATGAGTTCAGTTTGAAATGCTGAGCCAACCCGCGGTTTCATAGAAATATCAGCACGTCGTAACTGAGAAATGAACGAAACAATCTCGTGTAGAGTTTGAAGATCGTTCAAAAACGGGTAAAGAATTGGTTTGATTACCATGATCGTAGGTGTTATTTAGTTTTGGAAATTGTAATTTAACTAAGCGTACAACCCGAGGGGCTGTAAGTCAAATGGCACTAATTCCCCTCTTCTTTCTTTTCATCCACGATAATCACCACACCTTCCCCTTCTTCCACAACAGGGTACTTGCTACGGAGCATTGCTTCAGCGCCTTCGGGGGTTTTGAGCGTTTCTATTTCAGTGGTGAGACGCGCTTCTTTGTCTTTGAGTTCTTGGAGCTCGGCTTCGGCGGCTTTTTTGTTGCGCACCGCGTCGCGACTTTTGGCATACATGGAAATAGCGTTGCTTCCAAGGATGAGCGCGAGCACGATAAGGATACCAAGCGTTAGTTTGGAACGCCATGCGGGATGTGAACGGTTGCGCTTGTTTGGATTCATCATGTTTGGTATGCTCACTTCAAGGGAAATTGCCGAGGCGCGAGCCTTAGAGCTTCTCTCATACTAGGCCATAACACTGAAGTTCGCAAATGCTTTTCAATCAAAAAAATCGCAACAGAATGAAAATCTTCTGGTACATCGTCTCAGTACTCGTTATTTTGAGCATGATCCTCCTCTACATGCCAGGCGTGTTCCAGAGATAAATAACCAATAAAAAGGGCGGCACCTCAGGAAAGATTTCAAAGTTCAAACGTTAGACTTCTCTCGAAGTTAGGACTTGAAATCTTGGATGAGGTGCCGCCCTTTTTATTGGTTATTTATCACTCTTCATCATTTTCAAAAAAACATCATGCGGGATATTTACCTTTCCGCGATCACGCATTTTCTTCTTTCCCTTTTTCTGCTTTTCAAGAAGTTTCATTTTTCGAGTGATATCGCCGCCATAGAGATAGCCCGTCACATCTTTTCGAAACGCTTTCAGTGTTTTTGACGAAAGAATTCTTCCAAGCGCGAATCCTTGGATTTTGGTTTCGAACATTTGGCGTGGAAGATACTCGTGAAGTTTTTCAACAGCATCTTCAGCTTCTTCAAGAGCGCGGCGCTTTGATACCACGCGCGTGAATGCAGGAATAGCTTCGTCAGCCACAAGAATATCGAGTCGTGTCACATCAGCTTCACGCAGTTCACCGAGTTCGTATGAAATAGATGCGTAGCCGCTCGTGACACTTTTAAGTTCATCGAAGAAATTGCGCATCATTTCGCGAAGCGGCATTTTGAGAATCACTTGTGTGCGACCTTCACCAAAGTTTAGCGTGTCGCCTATTTCCCCTTCGTGGTTGTAGAAAAGAGGCATCAGGCCAGTGAGATATTCTGTCGGCGTAATGATCTTGATAGCCGCCCACGGTTCCACCACTTTCAGAATCTCTCCGTCGTTTGGAAAAAGATGCGGCGAGTACACCACTTCTTCTTTTCCTCCGCGCTTCGTCACGTAGTAGGTAATCGAAGGCGTCGTCACCACGAGTTCAAGATTAAATTCACGGCGAAGGCGTTCGGTCACGATTTCAAGATGAAGCATCCCCAAAAGACCTAGGCGATATCCGCGACCGAGCGAGCCAGACGTTTCTTCTTCGTATGTGAGCGATGAGTCGGAAAGTTTGAGACGCTGAAGTGCAAGACGCAGTTCAGGAAAGTCGTCCGCACTTTCGGGATAGACGGATGCCCATACGACAGACTTTGGCTGCATGTACCCAGGAAGAGCTGGAAGTGGACGCTTTGCTCCGGTGATAGTATCACCCACACTCGCCACACCCGGGCGCTTTACACCGGTCACGATGTAACCGATTTCGCCTTCTTGAAGTTTCGGTGCAGGAGTTTCGCTCGGACTGAACGTTCCCACTTCGAGCGCCTGGAATGTTTCGTTGGAAATAGCAAAACGGAGATCGTCGTGGCGAGCAGCACTGCCGTCAAAGATGCGGGCGTAGATAACCACACCTTTATGGTCGTCGTATTTAAAATCAAACACAAGTGCCGAAAGACCATCTTTGTTTCCCGGAGCAGGAGGCGGCACGCGCTTCACCAATTCTTTCAGAAGCTCGTCCACACCTTCGCCTGTTTTTCCGGAAACGCCAAGCACGGTGTCGGGGTCGATATCAAGAAGCGCGGCAATTTCGAGTTTGGTGTCATCCACGCGAGCAAGCGGCGAATCTATTTTCGAAACCACAGGAATGATCGTGAGTCCTTGCGCGCGAGCCATTTCAAGCGTGGTGAGCGTCTGCGCCTGCACACCCTGCGTGGAATCCACAAGAAGGATAGAACCTTCCACGGCTTTAAGAGCACGCGACACTTCGTATGAAAAGTCGATATGGCCAGGAGTATCGATGAGGTTCAAAACGTAGTTCTGATTCCCCTCTTTGTAATCCATGCGCACTGGCTGCATCTTGATAGTGATCCCGCGTTCGCGTTCAAGCTCCATCGAGTCGAGCACCTGGTCGCGCATTTTTCGCTTTTCGATAGTGCCCGTCAACTCCAAAAGACGGTCGGCCAACGTGGACTTGCCGTGGTCGATGTGGGCGATTATTGAAAAATTGCGGATATGCTTGGTGCTCATATAAGACAATCAGATACTAGCATACAACGCTTATTATTCAACGACTTAAATATGCGTCTCTTCATGCGCTGCGCCTGGTTCTTTGTGGCCTTCGATTTCCCTTTTGAGGGTTTTCTTGAGGAATTCGCCGAGCTCTTCACTCCTCAGCACATACAACGCGCCGAGCATCATCACTGCACCACCAAGACCTGCGAGAAACCCTTGCGCGAGCACTTGGTTGAACGTCTGAAGTGGACCAAGCGGTGTGAATGTGAGAAGAACACCATATGCGGCAACACCACCCGCAAGCGACGCGAGTGCTGTTTTCATGAAGCTTTTCGCGATGCGACGAAGAATTCCTTTTCCAAAATCCTTTCGGAATTGGCGACACATGAGCACCAGCGAAATAACATGACCTCCTGTGTACGCGAGCGCCAGCGCCATCACAGCTCCACTTTCTTCAGGCACATTGAATGGACGAGTGAGTATGTGTCTGAATTCAGGCGACATAGAATAGAGGCGAAGGAAAATAAACGTGAGCGCTATCGTTCCAAGAAGCGCAGAAAGGCTAATCCAAAAAGGTTTTCGTGTTTGCCCTGCCGCATAGTATGCGCGGATGAAAAGAAGGAGGAGGCAGTACGCGGTGATCGAAATGGAAAGAATAGCGAGTGTGGCGGCAAGCACTTTGGTGTCCGTCCACGAAAGGTTGACCGTACCGTACACCACACGCACGATATGCGCGCGAAGCACGATAAAGAGAATTGAAAACGGAAGCGACCAGAAAATAATGTGCCGCGCAACGTTCTGCAGAATCTCAAGGAATTTTCCTGTGTCTGAACTTTTCCATGAATCAACAAGTGTTGGAAACGCAGCCACGGCAAACGAAAGACCGATAAGTCCGACAGGAAATGTTTCAAGATTGATAGCAAACGTGAAGAGCGAAATCGAACCTTCCGAAAGCGTCGACGCAATCGAAGTCATGAAAAACACCGTGACAGCCGCGAGTGTGAGCGTGACCGTGCGTGGAAAAGAAGTCTTTGCAACATCCCATATTTCTTTCCAATCTATCTTTCGCAAAAGACGCGGCGCGTAGCCAAGTGAAAGTGCGGTGAGAAGATGAATGAAAAGATGCAGGAGCGCGCCGAGCACGACTCCCCACGCAAGACCTATGGTGCCAAAAAGCGGATAGAAGAAAACGATGCCGGCGATGAGGCCAAGGTTGTAGAGCACCGGCGCAATAGCAAACACAAAAAACTTTCTGTGATACTGCGTAATAGAAGCAAACAGATTTTGAAATCCAAGAAGAAGCGGCGAAAGCAGCATAATGCGCGACATCGTCACGAGCTGATCCAATCCTTCAGGTGGAAAACCAGGAGCCACGAACTTTACCAAAAACGGCATCAGAATAAATGCGAGAATCACCACGATCACCATCACTGCCGAAAATGCGGAAATGAGATTCGAAAGAAAACGCCTGCCGTCGCTGGTACCACCTTCGGAAAGACGGTTTTTCAAAAAAGGCATGATAGCAGTGACAGCGACAAGCGACGCGATGGTAGCGTAGATAAGGTCAGGAATGCGGAACGCTGCATAATAGACGTCGAGCGGAAGCGACGGACCAAGATACGAAACGAGCGCGCGGTCGCGGATGAGTCCGAGGAATTGCGAAATGAAAGAAAAGATGATCAGAATAAGCGCGGCCTGGTGGACACTTTCAGATTTCTTTTGGATAGCGGAGAGTATTTTCCCGACCATATTACACGACGATGTTCACAAGACGCCCTTTCACATAAATAATTCTTTTCGGCTCGCTGGTGAGATATTTCTCCACGCTCGGAAGCATTTTTGCCATAGCGAGAACATCGGCTTCAAGCGCATCCACGGCCACCGTCATCTCGCCACGCACTTTTCCATTTACCTGCACAGCGATAGTGACTTCACTTTCAACAAGCAGCTTTGGATTCCATTTTGGCCAACCGGAAACGTGGATACTTTTCTTTTCGCCAAAGCTTCTCCACAATTCTTCGGTAACATGCGGCGCGAATGGAGCGAGGATCTGGAGAAATAGTTTGAAATCCGAAAGCGCAATAACTTCTGCGTTTTCGAGCTCGTTGACAGAGATCATCATCGCGGAAATGGCAGTGTTGTAATTGAAACCGGCAATATCATCACTTACTTTTTTGATAGCTTTATGAATTGCCTTCAGCGCTTTTTCGTCTGTCTTCGCATTCTTCTTTTCAGAAACGCGTGACGCAAGACGCCACACTTTTTCGATGAAGCGACGTGAACCGATAATGCCTTCGGTCGACCACGGAAGATGTGAATCAAACGGACCAAGGAACATCTCGAACACGCGAAGCGAATCCGCGCCGTATGTTTTTACGACATCATCAGGATTGACCACGTTGCCCCAGCGCTTACTCATTTTTCTTCCATCAGCGCCACCGATCATGCCTTGGTTTCGAAGTGATTTGAACGGTTCGTCTGTTGGTGCGATACCGATATCAAAGAGGAATTTATTCCAGAAACGAGAATACAGAAGGTGCCCGGTCGCATGTTCTGCGCCACCGACATACATATCTACACTCTTCCAGTATTTCATTTCAGTTTCAGACGCGAGTGCTTTTTTGTTTTTCGGATCCATATATCGAAGGAAATACCACGAGCTTCCCGCCCAACCCGGCATCGTGTTGGTTTCATATCCCGCTTTCGTCCAACTCGAAACGCTCGCAAGTGGAGATTCGCCCGTACCACTTGGTTCATAGCTTTTTACATTAGGAAGTGTGAGAGGAAGTTTTTTCTCGAGAACCATTTCAATCGTTCCATCCTTTTTATGCACAAGCGGAATCGGTTCACCCCAATACCTTTGACGTGCAAACACTGCATCGCGAAGTTTATACTTTGTGACGATTTTTCCGCCGACGAATTCAGTGATTTTTTTGCGGGCTTCTTCGGAAGAGAGGCCATTAAAATTCTGAGAGTTGAACAAAATACCAGAACCAGAAAAAAACCGTTTATCGTAACCAAGTTTTAGGTAATATTCATCGGCAAGGGGTTTGACAGGTTGAACTACATCACGCATAGGTAAGTGATGTTTAAGAGCAAACTCAAAATCCCTTTCATCATGCGCCGGCACCGCCATCACTGCACCCGTGCCGTATCCGGCAAGCACGTAATCGGCGATGAATACGGGTACTTCTTCTCCATTCGCAGGGTTCGTTGCAGTAATTCCTTTCAGCTGTACGCCTGTTTTTTCTTTCGTCGCATCAGTGCGCTCTTCTTCGTTTTTCTTTTTGCTGCGCGTAATGTATTCGTACACATCATCCCAGTTTTGAATGTGGGTAATCATTTTTTCAACGAGCGGATGTTCGGGAGCAAGCACAACATACGTCACACCGAAAAGCGTGTCGGCGCGGGTTGTGAATACTGAAATCTTCTGTCCCATTGAAAGCGCGAACTCGATTTCCGATCCTTCTGATTTTCCAATCCAATTCTTCTGGATCTCTTTTATATGATCGCTCCAATCAAGATCCGTCAGTCCTTCGATCAAACGGTCGGCGTAGGCAGTGATGCGCATAAACCATTGGCGCATCGATTTCTTTTCCACCGGAAAACCGCCACGTTCAGAAACGGGACCGTTTGGACCATCCACGATTTCATCATTCGCAAGCACCGTGCCAAGCTCTGGGCACCAATTCACTTCACTGTAGCCTTCGTATGCCAATCGGTATTTCATCAGCACGTCATGCTTTTCTTTTTCCGAAAATGCTTTCCATTCTTGTTTTGAAAATGTTTGCACTGTTGCATCACACGCAGCAGCAACATTTGCATTTCCATTCTTCGCAAATACTTTTTCAAGATCTTCGATCGGCCTCGCTTTATTTTTTTCTGTATCAAACCATGAGCCGTAGAGCTTCAAGAAAATCCACTGTGTCCAACGGTAGTATTCAGGATCAGTCGTATTTACTTTTCGAGACCAGTCGTACGAAAGGCCCATAATCGAAAGTTGTTTCTCGAACGTTGCAACATTTTTTTCAACTGCTTTCCGTGGGTGGATTTTATTCGCAATCGCAAACTGCTCAGCTGGAAGACCAAAGGCGTCGTAGCCCATCGGATGAAGCACATTGAATCCTTCCATTCTTTTTTGGCGGGCAAAGACATCACTGCCGATATACCCACGCGGATGACCCACATGAAGGCCGGCACCCGAAGGATACGGAAACATGTCGAGCACGTAATACGGCTTCAGCTTTTTAGCCTTTGCTTTCAACGCAGAAAGAGTCTGGTATGTTTTTTGTGTATCCCATTCTTTCTGCCATTTCTTCTCGATCTTAAGATGATTATACCCAGGCGCCTGTTTCATAGATAAAGATAACTATAACAAAAAAACCTCGAAAATCCGAGGTTTTTTAAAGTTGTTATTTCGCTGTTACCTAACTGATTTTTCGTATGGTGGATAGATATCCGGATCGATCGTACGAGAGAAGCACGTGCGTCCGGCTTCGTGATCCCAGGATTCGTTCATGCCACCGCCAGGATACGGCATCGAGCTCACGCTGTCTTCCATAGCTCCACCCATCATTGGTCTGACACCGCCACCGTTACTGTATTCACGCCATCCTTCAGGCATTGGAAGTGAAAAGTCAGCGCAGAGTTCAAAACTCATCTCGCCTGTCTTTTTGTATTCGTAGATTTTTCCTTCAGCGAATTCTGGCTCGACAGGGATCATAAAGCTTGAGATCGGATTTGAAAGTTCTGCGAGGGTCTCAGGAAGCGCTTCTTTCTGCTGCCAGAAATTAATCACCTGCCACTGGATCGATTGCAAATCCTGCACACGACGATCGTCGAAGCGCCACATGCGCTGTTCTTTTGGACTACCGATGACGCAGAAGCTCCACACAACAAGAGCAATGACGATAGCTGCGCCTTTGAGCGCGAGCACAGTGCCCATGTTGAAATAGCGGCCATTCAATATTTTCTTTTCTTTGAGTTCGTTCAAATAATAGATTCCCACCATACTGCCGATGAGTGCTGTGCCAAGTACTTTCCACACGAAGCGAATGGTGATTTCTCCGGAAACGAAATACCGTACGAGAGTCACGAGATCAACGACGATCACGATACTAGCAAGGAAAAGCACGAGGTAGATCATCCACTTGCGGATCACTTCGTCGATTGTGCCAAGCTTGCTGTTTGAAAGTTTTTTCCAAATGTGCGAAAGAACGAGGTAGATGGGAAAGACGATGATAAGTGTCGCCATTGCACCACGAATGGTTTCGTAATTGTATGAATTGTATCCGTACTCATACATTGCATTCAGCGCATCGGGATATGCGTTGTTGAGAGTCTCGAAGAAAAGAATGAGGAGTGAAGAGACGCTCGTGATAAGAGTAACTAGTGCACCAAGAGATACAAAAAAGAATTTCGGTGAAAGTTTTCCAGTTTCGTGTGTCATATGTATGGAGTATATCAATAAAGTGCTGTATAATAAAGCCTTCATTATGGACCGACTTCGCCGCCAAAAACAGAAAATCGATATCATGTCTGAAGGTGTTTCCCGCTGGATAGGCTCTTCGACTTCCCTTGTACTTCACACGGCGCTCTTTGTGATAGCCTTCATTCTTCCTTTTTTTGGTGTGCGCTTTGAAACGGTACTTTTGGTGATGACAACCATCGTCTCGCTTGAAGCTATCTACCTTTCGATCTTCATCCAAATGTCAGTCAACCGCCAAGCAAAAGAACTCGAGCTCGTGTCTGAAGATATTGAAGAAATCCAAGAAGATGTGGAAGAGATCCAACAAGACGTTGAGGGAATCGAAAAAGATGTGGATGAAATCCAGAAAGATGTCGATGAGATTCAAGAAGACGTTGAAGAAATTCAGGAAGATGTGGAAGAGATTGAAAAAGATGTGGATGAAATGAGTGAGGATGTTGAGGAATACGAAGAAGATGAAAAACGCCGCGATGCTGTGCTCGTGGAAAAAATAGAAGTCACGCTCATGGAACTTGCTAAAGAAGTGCAGAAATTGAAATCAGAACGAAATACGCTGATAAAAAAAGGAACGAAGAGTAAAAAATAGCCCGCGGGCTATTTTTTGTTTTGGAACTTCTTTGGAATCTTCACGCTTCCCTGCCTCAGTATTTCAAAACCATTTTCTGTGAGACGCACGATAGTAGAGGCTTTTCCTTTTATTTTTCCTCCATCAACATACATAACTTTTTCTCCCAAATACTTCCGCGCTTCTTCAATACTTTCAGCAGGAGGAAGACCTTCGGGATTTGCCGAGGGAGCCACAAGAGGGCCGGTTTTTTTTATAAGTGCGCGGAGCTTCGCAACATCCGGCAAACGAAACGCGAGCGAATTCGTGCCGCGATGCAAATATTCAAACTTCTTTCCTTTCACTGGAAGAATCACCGTCACTTTTCCCGGCCACACTTCTTTTAATACTTTCTTAGCAGCAGCATCTACTGAAACATCAAAAAGCTCAAGTTCTGAAATATTCGAAATGAGAATAATGAGCGGCTTTTTTTCATTCCGGCCTTTGAGCGTATAGATAGAAGAAACAGCACGCTTTGAAAGAGCAAGACCGATGAGGCCGTACAAGGTGTCGGTGGGAATAACGGCGAGATTTCCTTTTTGAAGACTGGCAATAAGCTCTTTTTGCATTGGAACATGGTAACGCAAAAACATGATATTAGCCACTAGCTAGAATTGTTCTAGTTTATTCTATTCTTGTGAGCTATAGCTAATTTGAAAAAGTGTGGTACTCTATAAAAAAGGTTGTTCTACTTCCTTAATTAGTAGATATGGCGAGAATGAAGCAACTCGCTCAATGCTTACGAAAAAAATTATTCCAGCATCGCATGTTGCGGTAAAATCCTTTTAAAAATGAAAAGTTTAAATGTTCTTGGGCAAGATGTTCTAAAAAGAGTATTTCCAGAAATTGTTAAGTCTGGTTTTAAAAGCAAAACTACGTTCTTTAGCCACACTATAGACATTAATCGCAGGGTGGAAAACCTTTATTCGAATTTTTTCACAAAATTTGAGAATGAAAATGTTGAGTTAAAACCACTTGCTTTTGGTCTAAAATTTGAAGTTTGGGGTATGGAACTTGGGAGAGTTACTATTCCTCTACAGATAACAGGGAGAGCTCAGTCCTCAAATAACAAAAATTTAAAAAAAGACTTAATAGAGCTAATCTGTAAATGTGATCGAATAAAGCAAACAGGTTTTGCCCCGACCCATTTAGTTGTAATAATCACAACCCGAGGTAAGGAATGGGAACAGACACATTATGAAATTTATTATCTTGAGAAGTGGCAATCTGATCTTATTGCAAGCAATTCATCTAGATAATTTAAAAGGCTTTACTGGTGCTACTAGTAAAGCCTTTTTCTTTTTCCTAGATCTTAAACTCAATCACATCTCCATCCTTCACCACATATTCCTTCCCTTCTGTTCGAAGTAGTCCTTTCGCTCGCGCATCTGCGTATGAGCCTGCATCGATAAGCGTTTTCCAATTGATGACTTCGGCGCGAATGAATTTGTTTTGAAAGTCGGTGTGGATTGCGGCAGCGGCAACAGGAGCGGTGGAACCAACTTTCACTGTCCATGCGCGCGTTTCGTCGGGACCCGTTGTGAAATAACTCATGAGACCGAGAAGTTCGTAGCCAGTGCGTATAAGATCGGTGATGCCGTCATTTTCTCCGCCAAGCTCTTTTCGGAACATTTCTTTTTCTTCGCCGTGAAAATCCTTGAGTTCGTCTTCGATCTTCGCGTCGATGATAGTCCACTTGGAACCGGTGCTTTCAATGAACGACGTGATTTCTTTGAAATATTCCGGTCGTTCTTCGTCGAGCGATTTCACTCCGGCGCGTTTGTTGAGGCCATAGAGCACAGGTTTGATGGTGAGGAAATTCATCTGCTTCGCTTTCGCGAATTCTTTTTCATCGAATGCGATAGAGTTCACCATCTTTTCAGCTTCGAGTGTTGCGATCACTTTCGTGAGAATTTCATCTTCGAAGATTGCTTCTTTATCCCCGCGCTTCACATCACGCTGAAGGTTGCCGCGGCGCTTGAGCGCCATTTCAAGATCGGAAATAATGAGCTCAAGGTTGATCACTTTGATATCGCGGAGTGGGTCGATCTCACCATACACGTGCATGATCTCTTTTCCACCCTCCATCTTCAAAGGAAAGATACGCACCATGTGAAGAATAGCGTCCACTTCACGAATGTGCGCGAGAAATTGATTGCCAAGTCCTTCGCCTTTAGATGCGCCGGCCACAAGACCGGCGATGTCGACGAATTCGATAGCGCCTGGAATTGTTTTTTCAGACTTTGAAAATTCAGTGAGAGCGGCCAAGCGTGCGTCGGGAACGCCGACGATTCCGACAGCCGGATCAATCGTACAAAACGGATAGTTTTCAGCCGGCACGCCTTTTTTGGTAAGCGCGTTGAAAAGCGTGGATTTTCCCACGTTTGGAAGTCCTACGATGCCGATAGCTAGTGAAGACATTGATATCTGTTACTGGAATATAACCATACACTTGTAATTCATCGTTCGTTCCGACCACTCAATCTATGATGCCACTTACTATGACCTTTTTTGCGCTAAAATTCAAGTCTTTGAGCATTTGCACAGCTTTTTGAGCAAATACTTCTATCTCGCTATCTGGAGGCAATATCGCCCCGCCTGCTTGCTTACTCTCCTCTTGAGATTTCACCAACTGTTTATTAAACAGAGCAATCTTATCTTTGAGAGGAAGCGTATAGTCTTTAAGTTTATCTATAGAAAACGCTCCTGCTCCATACGCCTTTGCGTACCGATCCTCTTGTTCTTTCAGCTTGGCGATTTCCTTTTTAGTTTCCTCAATATTTACTGTAGACGTTCTGGTTCCATTATTCTGTTCATTCAGCCAACGCTTTGCTTGTTTCAGTATAAGTTCCGGTGAACTCATCAAGTCCATAACTTTCTGCAATGTAAGACATCAAAAGTAGGAGGGCTGTTGTATAAGCAAAAATTTTTGTATGGAGTGTATCATCAAATTTTTCTTTTGATCCATCCCTTTTATAAATCACTCCGTCAATCCAATATTGATTTTCTTTTACATAAAGGAAAATATATGGCGTCTGGCGCTTAATGGAATCACGAAGAGATCTTATTTCATCAAACAATTTTGTTTTTAATAGATGATCTCTAAACTTTCCCTGAATCTCTGGATAATTACCTTTCTCCACCTTTTTAAGAAAATCGCTGAAACTATTATCTTGTACATCGTATTCATCTTTCAGAAAATGAAGAAGATAGTCATATATACTTCTCACCAAAAACATATAGCTTTCAAAAAGACCTGCGAGTAATTCCATTTCTACGGTATGTTCTTCGGACACGATATATTCTTCTGCTTTTTTATATAAAATATCTCCTATAAGCCCGGTCCGAAATAATCGAAAGTAAAGCTGCTTTGACTTCCTGTCATCTTTTTTTTGTAAAACTTCATATACAAAGTAATTTAAAAATACAGCATGAAAAGCATACGATGAGGGTTTCTGAAAATCTATGATAAATTTATTTTTGGGTATTTTCATACAGGATAGGAAGCTTTTAACACACCAAGTGTATTAATTTAATCTTCATACTGTCTCAGACGTCCTGGATTTGCTCTATTCTCATTGTGGTCAGTGATTTCTTTAACAATATTCGGATCGTCCATGAAATCATAAAATACTTTACCCGCCTCGCTAAGCCCTGAAAAAATTAAATCATTGCTTCCACCGCCCCCGATTCCACTAGTACTTGTGTCGTGAGAAACAATAAGCCCATAATTATTCAGAAACCTTAAAAGGGCAGAAAATTTTCTCTTTTTTATATCCCAATCTTTCAAGCGCATAATGACCTGCATGGTATTCATTTCGATATTTCTACTTTCTATTGCTTCTCGTTCGTGTTCTGAATTAGAAAGTGCTACAGATTCATCATGCCAATCTTGAATGATAGTTGGAAGAAGCATAAAAAGACGGAATTCGTCACCAGTTATTTGCTCAAGAATATTTAGAAGTTTTGTGTGATAGTCAAACTCTGGATGTTTTCCTTGAGCAACAGCAATAAGGTACCTTCTTAAAAGTGCTCTCTTCTCTTCAGATGTCTCTTTCATATGTCTATCAAGAGTTTCAAGAAACAAGCCCTTAAACTTATTACTTTCTATAATTTCTGGAATAAAAGAATCTTTCTCATCTTCAAGACTAATGGCAAGCTCTTTCATTCTTGTCTTGCCAAAGTCTGCCCACGCACCAAAAATACCTTTTCCTGTATAAAACAGGACAGCCCAAATAGGGTTGATGGCATAGAGCGCAGTTACAACAGTAAAAGCAATATCAGGGACATATTCACCTAATGCTTTCAGTGCTTCAGACGGTGTTATTTCTTGCTGTACTGATGATTTTTTCATTTTATTACACCTCTGCTACTCACATGGAAATCCTTATCCGAAAAACTGGACAAGAGTAGCAAATATAACTACTAAGCAGAGGATCAGAAGAAATCCTTTTAATGTAGAAAATAATCTTTGAGATGTACCCTGGTTCATATCCAATTTCCCTGTAATCATAGAAAAGGCTGACGCAACTTTTTTATTCTTATCGTTAACCAGTAAAAGAATTGCAAGGATGAGTGCTACCACCCCTAATATTATTTGTAAAATCATATTATCTTCTTAGATTACCACCTCAGTCTATTTTTCATTTCCAATAACTTTTCTGAGATCTGTAAATATTGTTCTTTACCTGATAAACAGTCCTCCCCAAAAGAACTTTTGAAGATAGATTCAATTTTATTGGCCAAGGAGACCCTGTCTGATTCAGTCCTCAGTGCTTCGACTATTTGTCCAACCTGGTTATCATACTCATCATCTGGCGCACCCCCATCAACCAATCCTACTGGATCGTTGTTGTTGATGATTTCTTGGACATTTTTAAAAATAATTTTACGTAATTCCATTCTTTATTTAACGTAATACTAAAACTGAAAGGAATAACTCCTTGAGCCATGAAATTGGATGGAATATGTCGAGGTGTGTTCACTCCATGCCGATCGAAAGTCCCATACTATTTCTGCATGAGCTTCTGAAGCTCGCTCTTGTATTTCATCATCACTTTCATGCCGGCCATTTGCTCGTTCATACCGCCTTTCACATGCGCTTCAGTTTCCTTAGCGATTTTCTTGAAGAGCTCGGGATCTTTTTCCATAATACCGAGGATCATTTCGATCTGATCTTCAGGTACGCCCTTGGCCTTCATCATTTTCTTCATTAAAAAGTTTTTGATACCCATAGGCGCCACTATACCATATATTGGAAATTGGGGAATGCTGTATTTTTTGTATACTTATTACATGACACGAGCCGAAAAACTCCGCGCTATCCATGAAAAGTGGAACGAGGCAGTAGATATCGAACTAAAAAAGACAGCCACGCGGTATGTGCCGGGCGACGGAAATCCTGATGCAAAAATAGTGTTCATTGGTGAAGCGCCGGGAAAGTCTGAAGATGCGCAAGGAATTCCCTTCGTCGGCGCTGCGGGAAAGTTCTTGAAGGAAATGCTGGCATCAATAGGCATGAAGCGCGAAGATGTGTACATAACCAATATCGTAAAATATCGCCCACCCGACAACCGCGATCCCCTTCCTGAAGAAAAAGAAGCGTGCGCGCCGTGGCTCTACGAAGAACTCACGTTCATCCAACCGAAACTGATTGTGTTTCTCGGACGTCATTCGATGAATACTTTTTTCCCTGAATTGAAAATCGGTGATGCGCATGGAACCCTCATCCAGAAAAAAGTTCCACACATAGACACCGAATACTTTCTTCCACTCTATCACCCTGCCGCAGCACTCTATAACGGAGGAATGAGAAAAACACTCTTGGAAGATTTTCAGAAAATTCCGCTGGCTATCAGAAAGATCGGGTAGCCACTAAAGGCAGCGAAGTCCGCACACCCCTTCGAGGACCTACGGAGCGCGACTGGCGCGAGTTGGAGCAATTTTTCAGCAGAAAAATATGCGTGTCCGAGAAGGGGTGTGCGGGCGGAGCGAACGATGGTATTAATTCTATTTTTCAAGCTTGCAGACAGCGGGTTCTTCAACAGGTCCAATTTTCCTATAGCGCCATCCTTCAAAAAAGAGGCTGAAAAGTTTTCGCACAGTAAGAATTCCTGAGAAAAAGCGGAAGTCGATAGCGTGACGAACAAGATAAGCGAACCTTCCGTACAATCGAAACTTTCCAATAACCAGTGCCGCCCAGTCATCACCAACAGGGATCACATACCCCACTTTCTTTGGCGCATATGCGCGCACTTTCTTTCCAAGAATCTCCGAAGCAACAGTATCCGCAAGATAACTACCGTCATAAATCGCCGTCTGCGCAAGTCCTGAGTATGGAGTAGCCGCAAGATCCCCGGCAACGTACACATCGCTGTGTCCAAGAGCGCGCATGTATTCATCTACGACAACACGTTTTTTTTCAGAAAATTGCAATCCTTCTGTGCTTGCAACCAGTTGATTGATCTGCGTGCCGGCTGTCCAGATGACTGTTTTAGTCTGAAGTGACATATCTTTCATATAGACCGACTCCACTTCTTCTTTAACAAGACGGCGATTCAAAAATATATTAACGCCGAGTATTCGCAATCGACGAAGTATCCGTTCAGAGACCTCAGGAGGAAGTGCAGGCACAAGCCGAGGATTAGATTCGATAAGATCAATCGTGACGAGTGACGGATCAACACCCGTTTCTTTCGCAAGTTTCCGCATAAACGCAGTGAGGTCACCCGCCACTTCAACTCCCGATGGCCCACCACCAACCACCACCACGTGAAAATGGCTCGTAAGTTCGTTTTGATTGGGATGCATGTGTGTCTTAAAAAGATTGTAGATGTGATTTTTAAGACGAAGCGCTTCTTTGGTTGATTTAAATCCAAGCGACATACTGTCGAGTCCCGGCAAATTGAAATACGTCGTTTCACTTCCAAGCGCAAGCACAAGTGTGGTATACGGCATCTCTCCGTATTTTTCAGAAGTCACTACTTTTTTTGTAAGATCAATACTGGTCACTGTGTCCACAACGATATCAACACCATAGGGCACAATGTCTTCAAGCGGCACACACACTTCGATAGGAGACGCACCTGTCACCACGCGATAGAGCGCCGGATAATATTCAAAATATGATTTATTTGAAACAAGCGTTATATGGGTATTGGGGAGACCTTTTTTTGCAAGATCGATAGCGGCACGCGTGCCAGCAAATCCTCCGCCAATAATAAGAACCTGATTTAATGATCCATGAGATAGCATGTGTGTAGTGTACCACATGGGTTCTTTGGCTTGGAAATACAGGGGTTTCTAGGCTATACTAAAGGGCGAATTAATTGTAAGAAACACCCCCTCTAATCGTCTTATTTTATGGAAGTGGATCCTCGCCATCATGAAAAGCCTTTCCTTGAAGCCTACGACGCCTTTGGTGACGCTATTTTCCGCTACTGCCTTTTCCAAACCTCACGGCGTGATGTTGCCCTCGACCTCACCCAGGACACCTTCATGAAAGCCTGGGAATACGTGGAAGCCGGCAATACCGTAGACAACATGCGAGCCTTCCTCTACCGGATCGCAGGAAACCTCGTTATCGACTACCGCCGAAAGAAAAAGTCCGACTCCCTCGACAGTATGATGGAATCAGGCTTCGATGTCGGATTCGATGAACGAGGCCAGATAGAGCGATTGCTCGACGGAAAACAAGTCCTTGCGCTCGTGAACACAATCCCTGAAATGTATAAAGATGTGCTGATCATGAGATACGTCGACGACTTATCTGTGAAAGAAATAGCCGACATCACAGGAGAGACAGAGAACAACATTTCCGTACGAATCCACAGAGGTCTTGATAAAATGAAAAACCTCTTGGAATCAAAACAAGACACCACACACTAATATGAAAAACTTCGAAGAACAACTTAAAAGAGGTCGCGAGATCAAAATGAGCCCTGATGAAAAAGGGATGATTCGATTTGCACTCATTCAAAAGGTCAGCGCCGCCAAGAAAAAAGCCGAGTCCCCTACTCCGGTATTTTCACCATACGTTCGCAATCTTAAGGTTGTCATGAGTGCTGTTCGTTCTCCATTTCATTTTCCCCATGCGCTTAAAGCACTCGCTGTGATACTCATTGTCGGTATTGGCGGAGGCACCACTCTTTCATACGCATCTGAAAAAACACTTCCTGGTGACACACTCTACACATTCAAGGTAAACGTTTCTGAACCAATACGCGGAGTACTTGCTGTGACAAGTGAAGAAAAAGCAAACCATCACGCACAACTCATCGTGAACAGAGTAGAAGAAGCAAAAGAACTCAAAGAAACAGGCAACCTCACTCCTGAAAAAACAGAAATCGTAAAAAATCTCATCGAAAAAGAATCAGAAACATTTGTAGCCGCCGCAGTAGAGCTCCAAGCTGAAGGAAAAGATGAAGAAGTGGCAGAAACAACATCAGTCATTCTTGCGAGCCTCACTGACTACGAAAACACCGTTGCTCCAGAAGTAGCCGCAGAAGAACCGGTAGCGCCTGAAGTCACAGAAGAAGCAACACCTACCGAAGACACAGCTCTCACAGAAGAAACAACTCTCATGAAAGCAGCAGATGCTCCGCTCTCAACAATGAGCCTCCCTGCGCTTCTTGAAACCACACCAGAAGTACCCGCAACCACAGAAACACTCCCTGCTGAAGAACCAGTAAAAGCTGCAACGGACGCTGAAGTAAGCGCTGCAAGTGAAATCATTCTTGATTCAACATTTCTCAATCTGAAGGCAACACTTGAAGAAACGATTGCAAACCCTGCTCCTGAGGTGAAAGGTGTTGAAACTGAAGTAGAAGATCCTATTGGTTTTGAAGAGAGTGTCCCCGTTACTGCTACCACAACCGAAACAATACTAGTTCCAGAAACACCGACAACACTCCCTACGAAAGAAACCTCTGATATGTTACTGGATCAAAAAACACCGCTCCCTCAAAACACACTGTTTAAATTCAAACGATAAAAACCCCTGACGGGGTTTTTATCTTATATATCATCTTCAATTCGATCGTCATCAGCAACCTCTTCTTTTGTACGAAACTTTCGGGCACTCACCAGTGCGCCGCCACCAAGGATAATGATACCGACCAGCGCAAGAATATGCGTGCGATTCTTTTGTTCTTTGGGTGGTTCTTCTGGAAGTGGGGTGTCGGTGGGAGGAGGTGATGGTTCGGGTGAAGATGGAGAGGCCGCGCGCGCCGGAAGAGATGTGGGTGCGCGCGCAACTGGTGCATCGGCGCGCGCGGGATACACAGCCACCACTTCCCTACTTGCATTACGAAGAACTACCATATCCTGAGAAGGTATCTGCATTCCACTCATATTCACACCAAGCACAAAACGTTTCTTTGGAAAAAGTACCGTGTGTTTTGGAAAAGTAAATGAACCACGAGACGACTCAAGCATAAAACCTCCAATATCTCGCTCTTCTGTACTTTCATTTACAAACGTCACACTTCCGCTTTCATCAACAGAGTCTATGACGAGGCTTGGCGAAGCAATGGTGATCGTTTTCCTCATCGCTTTTTCAGGATCACCATTCACATGATTCTTTTTGTAAAACTCGAGGGTGACAACGTATTCACCTGGGTGCGCATACGCATGAAAGATCGGATCATCAGAATCCATTTCTTGCCACGACCCATCGCCAAAGTACCACAGGAAACGTCCCGTTTTATACCCTTCACCGTACGCATTCTTCACAACCGCACCCATCTTTACATAGTTGCCCGCAACAGCCGTCTTTGGAATCTGCGAGAGGTCGATACTAAACTTTTTGCGAAGTTCCGCTATCTTTTGCTTTTCAGTAGCGTCCGACTCTGCTGTTTCTGAAGACGAAATAGTATCCTCTTCGTCATCACTTTCGTTCTGATTCGCGTCAGCTTCTTCATCACTTCCTGGAGGAGATGACGACAGTGTACCAGGAAGCCCTGGACTTGGCTCACTTTCAACCCAATCCCCATCTATCTTCTGAATACTCCATCCATTCCCCGCGCCACCACTTTCTGTAACATACGAAAATGTTGCGAGCACCACTCCGCTTCCACTCACAACAGAAAGACTATCGCCAGTATTAGCAAGGCTCATAACCGTGTCCACTACTGTTCCAGCAAAACCTGGATGTTCACTCAGAAACGTTGCTGCATTTGAAGCGATAACCATGTATTCACCCTGAGGAAGAACCATATTCCCCTGACCGCCGTTCTCAGGCGGAGGGTTAAGCACATGGTTCGCACCATCATTGAATTTATACCCAGACAGATCAAGCGAAGTATCGCCATCGTTGTAAACTTCGACCCATTCACGCCCTTCGTCGGTACCGGAAAGATCGTACATTACTTCCGTAAAAGTGAGAGCAGACGCACATGATGGAATAAAAAATAAGGCCGCTAAAACAAATGTGTGTTTCATCGGCCTTATTCTAGCGAATCTACTCTAAAATTTTCCTCAAGATATCTTCAGGAACTTCTTTTTTCCTACCCCCACTACGAGCGACAGCTTCCGCTGCTTCATCGTCTTTCTTTTTCTTTTCTTCGGCTTCCTTTTGAGCTTCTTGTGCAATTCTCACTTCTTCATCGGCAACCTGTTTTGCATACGCCGCTTCTTTTTCTTTTGTGATCTTTTCCGCTTCCTGCGCAAGACGTTCTTTCTCTTTTTTCAAAATCTCTTCCTGCTCTTTTTGAAGACGTTCTTTATCTGCTTTGTTTTTTTCTTCAGCTTCACGCAATTTCTTTTGCGTTTCTTCTCTGATACGGTTACGCTCTTCTTCGGCTTTCTTCATTTCGATCTCAAGTGCCTTTGCCTTCTCTTCCGCTTCCTTCATTCTTTTTTCTGCTTCTTCTTTTTCTTTCTTCAAATGCTCGGCTTCAACGGAATCTTCTTTTTTCATTTCTGTAATGAGCTCTGTTTTTGAAAGTCCACGGGGTTCTTCGGGGAGAGGTTTGGGGATAACGGCTGCGGGAACAGTCGCAGGAAAAATCTGCGAAGCAGATTTTTCCTGCGACTGAACACTTTCACCTTTTGGTGCATTCCCTCCCATCGCTTTTGCAATAGCATCACGAAGCGCAGAGACGCTTTCTTCTTTTGCGTCTTTAAGCGGCGCCGGTTTGGCGGGAGTGGATGGTTTCTCTACGATATTCGGCGCCGCTTTTTTCAGCAAAGAAAGAGACATCGACGGCGCTTCTTCTTTTTTCACAGGAGTGACAGCAGGAGCTGGAACTGGATTTTTCTGTACAGAAACAGAAGAAGGAGCAGGGTCCGAACGTTTTGCCGGTAGCGCCCCATCAAGCGCTTTCGCTATCATATTCGAAAGGCCACTTGGGCGAGATTCCACACGCACAGGCTTCGGCATCTCAGGCTTCTTGAACGCAGTCATCGGAGGACGAGGTGTTTCTTTTGCACGATCATCCCTCTGTGGCGGAGGTGTAAATTTTGACCCTTGTGGATGAGGTTTCGCTTTTCCACCAAATTCAATTCCCATAGCCGCAAGCGCATCGTAGCTCACGTTGTCATCTTTTTCGCGAGGAGCACGAAAACCCTGAGCAGGTATCACTTCCCCGTTCTTTATCTTGAGCAAGTCATCTTTACAGTAGATAGGCAACCCTGGTTTTGGTTCAAATGGCACAAAAATAGTCTTTCCACACTCAGAACATTCTGCTTTAAATTTTCCTTCAGAACGATTCTCGTCACCAGCATTTCTTTGACGACTTTCATCTCCTGGAAGTGAACTACTCCATTTATTGATATCATCTTCCACTTGTTCTCGACTTCGAGCATAATTTTTTCGAGAAGCATCAACAATCGCTTCGGCAACATTCGCGCCATGGTTAATCACAATAGGAGGAAGTGTCTTGGCTGAAAACGGACGCGAAGTAATACCATCCACCATGAGTTTCAAATAGATATGATAGTTGGGAAGACTCACCATATCTTCAGGCGTGAATTCTGGCTCATATTCTTTCTCAAGAAAGTCCGCATCGGCCGCTCCTACGCGGAATGTAATCATCGTTCCGACGTTACCAAACACCGCATCGCGAACCTGGCTACCGCTTTCTGTTTCAAGCTGGCCAATGTATTGGTGAGCAATGGTAAGATTCAAACGATACTTTCGAGCTTCAGAGAGAATAGAAGCAAACGAGTCGGTCACGAAGTTTTGGAATTCGTCCACGTAGAGATAGAAGTCTTTACGGTCCTGTTCGGGAATACGCACACGTTCCATGGCCGAAAGCTGGATTTTCGTGATGATCATACCTCCAAGCAACGCTGAGTTGTCTTCACCGATACGACCCTTCGAAACGTTCACAAGGAAAATCTTTCCTTCATTCATGATATTAAAAATATCAATCGTGGAATGTGACTGTCCCACAACGTTACGAATGATAGACGCAGAAAGGAACTGACCCACTTTGTTCTGAATCGGCGCAATCGCTTCGTTACGAAACTGATCTCGCCATGCTTCGTATTCGTGAATCCAGAAGGCTTTAATAACCGGATCTTTCAGGTTGTTGATGATAGCCTGGCGATAATCTTTGTCCACAAGAAGACGCGGAATACCAAGAAGCGTCGAGCCTGGCGTATCAAGCAGCGCGAGGATGGCATTGTTCAAGATGTATTCCATTCGAGAAGACCATGCGTTCGCCCAGATCTTGGTGAAGATACCCATGAGTCCGGATGCCACAAGGTGCTTGTATTTGGGGTCGTCGAGGTCAAAAACGTTGAAACCCACAGGATAGTCGGTGTCGGCCGGATTGAAGTATACGACGTCGTTGGCGCGCTCAGGCGGTACAGAATGAAGAATTTCTTCTACGAGCTCACCGTGCGGGTCGACAACACAGACACCTTCTCCGTTACGGATGTTTTGAATGATCATGTTCGAAAGGAGCACCGATTTACCGGTACCCGACTTTCCAAGAACATACATGTGCTGACGACGATCTTTTCGTTTGATGCCGAAGATCTGATCTTGACCGCGAAAGTTGGTCTTGGCCATGTATGTGAGATCTTTATTTAAAGGAAATTCATCCGACATATATAAGACAGTATACCAGACTCAGCAAGAATATATAAAATAAAAACACCCCGGATAGGTCGGGGTGTTTTTTACTGCAGAGTGCAGTGTGTTTTGAAAAGTGGCTTCGACAAGAATTACATTCCTGCTTCCATGCTCTTCTTTCCTCCCATGAGAACAACTACTGTAGAGATTCCCACAACGAGGTAGATAATAGCTTCAAGCATTGGCATACCGCCAAGAAGAAGATTAACCACGTTGAGGTTCATTCCAAGAAGCATGCCGAGTCCGGCGAGTCCCCAGTTGAGACCTCCGACTACCAAAAGTAGCCCCGCAAGCTTTCCCATTCCAGAACCTCCTTTTCCTCTATATACCATAAAGTACTCACTACCTAACATTTATAAATAATCGACGTACCCTTCTAGTATATCAAACTATTAGCCAGAAAAGGGATTTTATGCAACTTCTTGTTGATAACATTCTACGCAATAAACTGTCTCTGGGCGACTTGGAGAGTATGCAGTTGTAATTCCTTTTCCACATTTGCCGCAATTTCGCTCGTATAATTCTGGAGGGCTCACACGCGCCATGCGTGCCATATGCCGACAATCCGCGCATCTATCCGGTATCGGAAAACCAAACCTTCGAAGAAGCGCGAGTTCCGCCACCACCACCCTATACGCCTTCCCGCATTCCACGCACCCCAAAATCTCTTTCATAATATCATCTGAAATTTCAGAAATACTTTCCGGAACATCTTCCCATGCTACCGTCGGCGCATGCGCACTTTCTTTCGGCTCTGCGTACTTGAAACCCAAAGCTTCTATTTCACTTTTATCTTTCGGCCAAAATTGCGCGGCGTGTGATTCATTGTATGCGAAAAAAGAAAGATCATACGGCAAGAATTCTCCGTACGGAAACACGCGACCTTTCGAATCCACATACGGATTCTTTTTCATATCTTCGATAATCTGCGCTTTCAGAACTTCATAATCTTCCTTCGAATATTGCTTGTTCAAAATACAATACTGTCCTTTTCGAAGATTCACACAACCGAAGCAATTGCTGGACGACACCGCATACATCGAATACTCGACGTCGTTACAGTTCGCCCACGCACCTGCGCAGTATTTGACATTGGCACAGTTTTCACCCACCGTGATAGCGTCGACGATCCGCTCGGAGTTCATTCCCCATTCGGTAAGGTCGTAGGCATCACGAGTCGGTTTGAGTGTCAGATTCTGACAGTACGCTCCATCTTCAAGACCTATTACTTGGTAACAATTTCGTGCATTTTTACATTCATACATATAGTCACCAGTTGAGTTCACGTTCTGGTTTCCATAAAACGCACGGCGTGGGAACGACATAAAAAACTCATCTGCTTTCTCTCGCATCGCTCTCACACCTTCGCGAGTATCAAGTCGAATCTCCTTTAAAAACGAATCGAATGCTTCTTTGGAAACAGGTTGGTTAAAAATGTGATAACTTTTGTTGCGAAGACCATAGCACCCGATGACATTCAAACAGCCATTACAATCTTTTGAAAAATAGGTTTCTACACACGAACTACAATTGTCAGAAAAAAAGATTTTTGTACCGCTTGAATCAACTGAACCATACACCATTTCAGAATTATTAATCAGATACGAATCCATTGTATCTTTGCAGTGATTGATCGTTGAACCATACAATACATTTTCGCAAAAATCCGCATTGAAAATGAGATAGCAGTCTTTGCATGCACCAGCATGATTGACATAATCGCTTCTAACCAAAGACGAGTAACCAACGATAAGATTCATGCATGGCACGCGATTACGAAGCTCTTTCATTTGTTCAAAAAATGGTCGCGATGGATCATAGTCCATTCCGTATTCTTTTGCATCCCAGCTATCTCCCCACCAACACGGCGAACAATACACCGGCTGCTTCCCTTCCGGAGAAAAAATAGTCACCATCGAAACGCCGCATTTGTCGCAATTCCTCTTATAGAGAGTGCGTTCATTGCGGAACATCAGCCGTCGCTCAAAACGACACCGCGGACACGTCAGCGGAGCCGGCACATTCATCTTCGAATAAAAGTCCGCGTCATCGGGAGTTACTTCGAAATCAGTTTTACAGTTTTGGCAGTTGCGAGTTTCCATTAATTAACTTCTTGTTGATAGCAGCTTTCGCAGTACACAATCTCCTCTCCATCGGGCGCGTAGCTTGTTTGAAAAGTAGCAGGGCAAGGAGAATCACCATGAACATGCATTGTTTCATTTACATATTTGCTATTTTTAGCAGTTTTTCCAAGACAAGCGCATTCCCTCTGGTACAGCTTGCTAGTATTTCTCTGCGAAATGCGCTTCTTGTGCCGACAATCGACACAGTAGCGAGGCAACGGAAGTTTGTTCGTCTGCAGAAATTGTAACTCCACAGGAATAATTCTATATGCTTTTTTACACTCGGCGCACGTAATCAGTTCTTTCAGGATAGAATCACTAGCGTCTTTTATATCATCCGGAAGATCCTGCGCAGCAACAGTCGTCACATATTCAGTCTTCGGCGTTTCATACCATTTTCCCCCATACGCGAGTATTTCTTCTTTAGAAAGCGGAAAATGTTCGGAGCAAATCGTGTCGTTATATGCAAAAGGAGAAAATTCGGGTGGAAAAAACTCTCCATACGTGTACGTTCTGCCTTGAGCATCTATGTATGGCATTTCATCCATGTGCTTCCGTATTTCTTCTCTAAGCTTTAAAAACTCTTCTTTCGTATACCGTTTATTGAGAATAACATATTCGCCGCTGGTCACTCCAACTGAACCGAACACATGATTCGCTTTCTTTCCGCAGAACATGCTGTATTCAAAATCAATTCCTCCATCCCAGCATTCCCACGCAAAACGGACTTGTGAAGAATTCCACCCACACACAGAACCTTCATATATGAGTGAACTATTCATTCCTCCTACAAGAATATCCATGGAATCTTTACATGGCGGCACCTGACAATACTGAGAGTACGCCATGTCCTCACCTTCGCGCACCAAATAGCCATTACGAACATTTTTAGAATGCGTTACATATTCTCCGGTTGATCCGACATTCTTTATCCCTTGCGCATACTTTACCGGAAAGGCCTTCCAAAATACTCGTGCTTTTTTCTCCATCTCAACAATTGATGACCACTGTGATAAACCGAGTGAAGCAATTTTTTCTTCGTATGCCTCTTTTGAAAGCGGCTCATTGAAAAAATAGTAGGATTTATTTCGTAAATTGACACAGCCGAAACAATTGGTGCAACCTTGGCAATTTTTTGAGAACCACACTGACACACAATCTTCACACTGTGAGGAAAAATGTGTTGCATAACATTTTGTCAGCCAAAATGACTCGTAACATCGTTCCGACGACTGCACATGGGAATTATCAAAGCAATTTTTTGAAGTATCAACCGCGTTGCCGTACGAAGAATCTTCTGTGGCATTGGAGTTAAAGAGCAAATAACAGTCTTTCAGGTTGGCGGCATTCGCAGAGTATTCACTTCGCACCATATTCACGGTATTGGTACGTGGACGCGGAACTTTCTGGCTTAGTTCAAAAAGTTGTGCAAGGAACGGACGAGAGGGGTCAAAATCCATACCGAATGAAAACGGGTCCCAATTATCACTTACCCAATATGCATCGTTGTACACCGGGAAACCAGCTTCTGGAGGGTATAAAGAAAATATGACATCCCCTGTTGCCGCATCAATATTCCTAAACAACTTTCTTTCGTTGCGAAAAAGCGCTCGCCGTTGAAACCTACACATTGGGCACCATGTTGGTGGTGGAACGTTTATTTTTTCGTAGAATAAAAAGTCATCCGGAGTGATCGGAAAATCCTGTTTACAATTTTGGCAGTTTTTGGTTTCCATTAAGGGCGTATCTACTCGCAAAAAAAAAAGATTGCTTATAGGTAACCTCAGTGTACCACCCAAAAACAAGACAGCAAACTACCCTTTAAATCAAAGGCTCCGCAGCTTTTTCTTCCGGCTTCGCATCTTCTTTTTTGCCGGTGATGGCTGCTTTTTCAGCAGCACTTCGGACGATGGTAGATTCTTCTTCTTCGATAAGACGTTTTGCATCAGCTACCGGAAGCGCAAACCGCCTTCGTGATGAGGCGATGATACGTTCACGATAAGAAGGATGGGTTGCAGGAAGGACGCGAAGTGTTTCAGCGGAGAATGGGTCGTAGCTTTCTCCATCAATCGTCATTTTTATATAAAACTCACTCACACCAAGGTTGATCATGTCTTTCACATCAAACACTGGCGCAAATTCAGGCTTGAGCTTCACGGCGTCGTCACCACCCACGCGGAACGAAATGATTGATCCCACGTTACCAAGCACAGCCGCTTCCACTTTCACAGGAATCTGTCCGACGTACTGGTGCGCCATGGTAAGGTTGAGTCCGTACTTACGCGCCTCGGAAAGAATATTTTCAAATGTATCTGTCACGATGTTTTGGAACTCGTCGACATACAGGTAGAAGTCGTTACGATCTTTGGCTTCCATCTTCGCGCGCGACATACCAGCTTGCTTGATCTTGGTGAGGAACATACTTCCGAAGAAGCTTGAGTTTTCTTCACCAATTTTACCTTTTGAAAGATTGATGAGAATGATCTTGCTCTTATTCATGAGATCTTCAAGATCGATCTTGTTTTCTTTTTGTCCGAAAATATTGCGAAGCATCGGGTCAGAAAGAAACTGACCGAGTTTGTTCACGAGCGGGATGATAGCGTCAGTGTCGAATTTTTCAGACCAGTCGGCGAATTCGATTGCCCAGAAGCGTTTTACCATGTCATCTTCGATGTATTCAACCACTTTTTGACGATAATTACGGTCGGTCAGCATCGAGATCATACCGCGCATGGTGGCGTATGGATAGTCGAGAAGCGCGAGCACGGTAAAGCGGAACACGTGCTCAAGACGCGGTGTCCAGTTGGCGCCGAATTGTTTCTTGAGCACTTCGATCAAACCTTGCGTGAGTTGGTGCTTAAATGATGGATCAACGTTTGAAAGTGGATTGAAGGAAACCGGATATTCATAATCTGACGGATCAATAATACACACATCTTCGATGCGTTCTTCTGGAATGAATGCAAGAATGTCGTCAATGAATTCGCCGTGCGGATCGATGATGCAGCAGCCGTAGCCATGCGCGATATCCTGGCGCACCATGAGCTCTTGGAGTTTTGATTTTCCAACGCCTGATTTTCCAATGATGTAGAGATGACGCCTGCGATCTACGCGTTTGATACCGAAAATGAATTTCTTCTCTTCAAGCGCAGCCACGTAATTGGTACGTCCAATGAAAGAAACCTCTTTTGGATCGAGCTGGCCGTACATCGGAAGCTCCGGCGGCGGCGGAGCATATTTGATGATTTGAATACGATTGGGGCGAGGCATGACTGGAAAAAGTATATCACACTACACTTGTGGAATCCTCTTTCTGCGAATACGCAGAACAACAGCGAACGCAAAATTTGCAAAAACCCAGGTGAGAGGAAATAAAACCGTGACTACATTCCACTGCTGAAGAGCAAAAATACCTAATCCATGACGAAAACCAGTGAATTCCCAAATAAAAGGAGATTCACTCCACGGTTTATTCCACGATTTACGAACTGTTGGCAAGAATCCCAAAACCTCAGTCAGAGTAAGAAGTATAATAGACAAAACAGGCTGATTGGCAATGCGCCATAAAGCCAACGCAAGAAGCGCCAATATCAAAAAACAGATATCCGACTTAGTAATCGTTTTTTCTCCATATTTAAACGAGAGAAGAAAAATGATTCCGCAAATCAGAGTAACAGCAAATGTCACCCATGAACCAACCCCTGCACCTTCTGAAACCTGTAGTGCCCAAATAATGGCACTCGTTATTGTCCAAATCAACCACGTAAAAACGTGCGGTGTCGTCTTTCTTTTAACGACATCAAGAACATAGATGCCGTAACCAATAAAAGATAAAACCACAACCACTATGCTTATAATGGTCTTATGCTGCAGGGTAAGAATATCCATGCACTAATTATACACATAAACAAAGGTATAGAAAAAAAAAAGCGTCAACTGAACGTCGACGCTTTTTATCATTAATACGGCTTTACCGTGCAAGTCCATCTTTGAGTGTCCTGTCTGTATTCACATACATAGTAGTGGCGGTAATCCATATCAGTACCAACCTCACCACATAAGACAAACAAAGAATACACTACTTGATTTGAGTCAAAAGCAGAAGATGTTATATCCCGAGGTGTCACATTCAGATCTTTCAAAAATGCTTCCACTATTTCTTTTGCCTTAACCGGACCCTTGCCCGCTTTTTTGTTAAGGAGCCGACGTAACCGACGGGCATTTTGCCTATCTGTACTAACACAAAATAGAGCAAAATATAAAGCAAGAAAAAATAATCCCAGAATACAACAGATAAGTATTATTTTAAAAAAGTCCATGGTGTTATATTTTTTGCCAGTATACTCTTAGAAATCAGTTTGGCAACAAAAAACCGCCGAAGCGGTTTTTTCTATTTTTTCTATTGGAAGCTACATACACGTTATCGAAGCCACTCCATCCCCCGCTCTCATTTTCATGATTGCCACGCCTTGTGTCTGACGTCCGAGTGTTGGCACTGCTTCAAGAGCCGTGCGGATCACCTGCCCTTTCTTCGACATGGCAATGAGTTCGCTTTCGATCGTGATCACTTTTGCAACGATGAGCGTACCAGTTTTTGCAGTGACTTTCGCTGTTTTAATGCCACTTCCTCCGCGCTTTTGCACTTTGTATTCTTTGAGTTTCGTTTTCTTTCCAAGACCATTTGCGCTCATCACAAGCACCATTGCCGTGTCGCGCGTATCTTTCGATACCATATCGACACCCACGAGAATGTCGCCCTTTCCGAGTTTCATCGCGCGCACACCTCCTGCGGTACGTCCCATTTCACGAATATCACTTTCTTTAAATCGGATAGCCTGACCTTTTTCTGTAGCAAGCATGACTTCATCTCCCTTTTCCACAAGAAGTGCCGCCTTGAGCGCATCTTTCGCATCAAGCTTGATAGCGATGAGTCCGCTTCGGCGTACATCTTTGAAATGCGCGTACGACATTTTCTTCGCAACACCATTTTCAGTGACAAGCATAAGGTATTGTTCTTTTCCCTTCTGCTCTTTCATCACAGGAAGAATAGACATCACGCGCTCGCCGTCTTGGAGTGAGAGGAAGTTCATGATCGACTTTCCTTTCGTCGCACGTTTTCCTTCTGGAATATCGTACATTTTGATCTGGTATGCCTTTCCAAGGTTCGTGAAGAACAGGAGATCACTGTGTGTGTTCGTTGTAAGAAGCATGTTCACGAAATCTTCTTCTTTCGTTTCAAGGTCAATAACACCCACGCCTCCACGTTTCTGACTGCGGTATTCACCTGGGTCCGTACGCTTCACATAGCCACCGGCTGTGAATACGAGCACCGATTCCTTTTCGGGAATAAGGTCTTCATCAGAAAGCGCTTTAACGCCGCCTTTCACCACACACGTGCGACGTTCGTCTCCGTACTTTTCTTTTATTTCTTTAAGTTCATCTGCAATGACACCGAGAATTTTCTTTGGGCTTGCAAGAAGTGCTTTCAGTTCCGCGATGAGCGCCTGCTTTTCTTTGAGTTCCTGTTCAACCGCTTTTCGTTCGAGGCCGGCAAGTTTCTGAAGACGCATTTCCAAAATAGCGATCGTCTGGAGTTCAGAGAATTTGAACTCTTTCATAAGGTTGAGTTTCGCAACAGCCGCGTCTTTCGATTCGCGGATGACAGTGATCACGCGGTCGATATGGTCGAGCGCCTTTTTAAGACCGAGCAAAATGTGCTCACGGTCTTCCGCTTTCTTAAGATCAAATTCTGTGCGGCGACGAACGACGATCTGACGATGCGCGATGAATTCAGTGAGGATAGATTTGAGTGAAAGCGTCTGAGGCACACCGTCGACAAGCGCAACGATGTTGAAATGAAATGCCGTTTCAAGCTGCGTATGTTTATACAAATAGTTCAAGACTTTCTGAGGATGCACGCCGCCCTTGAGGTCGATAGCAATGCGGATGTCTTTTGCTGATTCATCGCGAAGACCTTTGATGCCTTCGAGTTTCTTTTCCGAAACGAGTGCTGCGATAGATTCGATGAGGCTTGATTTGTTGACGCGATACGGGATCGACGTGATGATGACCTGCGCCTGGCCAGCTTTGTTCTCCACTATTTCAGCTTCACCGCGAGTCACGACTCCGCCGCGACCTGTCGCATACGCATGCTTCATTTCTGCCGCGCCGTAGACGATGCCGCCTGTTGGGAAATCGGGTCCTTTGATGTGTTCGAGAAGATCTTCAGTGGTCGCTTGGCTGTCGTCGATAAGGTGAAGTGTGGCATCCACCACTTCAGAAAGGTTGTGCGGAGGAATGTTTGTCGCCATACCCACAGCAATACCGAGCGTTCCATTCAAAAGAAGCGCAGGAACGACAGCAGGAAGGACGATCGGTTCTTTTCGGGTCGCGTCGTAGTTGGGACGGAAATCAACGGTATCTTTTTCAAGATCGCGAAGAAGCTCGGTCGAAACACGAGACATTTTTGCTTCGGTATAACGCATGGCAGCTGGGCCGTCGCCGTCGATCGAGCCGAAGTTACCTTGACCCAGAATAAGCGGGTATCGGTATGAAAAATCCTGTGCCATTCCCACCATCGCGTCGTACACGGATACATCGCCGTGCGGGTGATATTTACCGAGCACATCACCGACTACGAGCGCAGACTTGCGCGTTTTTGCAGATGCTGAAAGGCCAAGCTCATGCATCGAGTAGAGAATGCGACGATGCACCGGCTTGAGACCATCGCGGACATCAGGAAGCGCACGGGTCGTGATAACCGACATCGCATAGCTGATGTACGATTCTTTCATTTCTCGAACGATTGAAATAGGGACCACGTTTGCGCGTGGTTCCTCGGGAGTCTGTTCAATTACTTTTGGTGTCTTTGCCATATATTATTTTCCCTGTGAGCTTTTCCAGCCTTGCGACGCATCAGCATAAATCTCAACGACGTTGTCTTTCAATATAGCAAACGGAGATGCGACTTTCTCGGTACGTGCGACGTCTTTCTTTTCACTAGTGGTCAGCGTAGAAATCCACACCACAAAGATAAGTGCTGTAAACGAAGTTACGATGAACATACCGATCTGGCGACGTTCATGGTGTGGGCGTTTATTGATTACATTGATTGTTTTTTCTATGCGATTCATATGAAAACTCTTAGTAGCTCAGTATAACAACTTCACCTTCTTTTGACTCGACTTCTTTTCTTTTTATTGTCAGCTTCTCGATCGGCTCAGGGTTTTGTCCTGCTTCTTTCAAAAATGCTTTCAATTCTTTTTCATCATAATCCATGGGAATGATGATGTGCGGCTCAAGCGACACTGCCATTTTGTATGCTTTCGCAGGATCCATCACGCCACCAATCGGAAGAAGAACGATGTCAGGAGAGTCGATCGAGAGATCTGAAACTTTGGTGTCGGGAGAAATTGCGCCGAGCGTTGCCACGGTGATGCCTTCAAGTGAAAGCGAGTAGACGGTATTCATAAAATCCTTTCCTCCGATCTGAGTCGGAGCTTCAGCGCCGCGAATACCGATCCCCTTCACTTCATATTCACCTGCACCAGAAACAACAAATGGCTCAGTGTCGCCGTAGGTCACCGTTTCTACTCCATTATAGTCTGGATGACGCGTGGTCACGAGCACGAGCTCTGAGCCGAACTTAGAAACCTTTCCATCCCATTTAGACTCTTTAGAAATAGGGTTTACAGCCACAACGGTGTCTCCCTGCTGGATCTTGAAGAATTGCTTGCCGAGGTATGTGAGAATCATAGACCAGGAGATTATATCAGAAAAGAAGGGTGAATGGAAGGAAATCAAGAGCCGGAAGCGCTGATACTCTAACCAATAAAAAACGCGATTGTGTTTACAATCGCGTTATGGGAGTTGGTACCTCCCGAAAAACTTTTTCTTTCTTTGGCATAAAAGAGAACGGTAGTACTGCTGATGTTCCCTTTTTATTCTCAGGCATGACTTCTATATACATAAAAGAGCCTTTTGTTGCACATCGTTCTTTGCAAAACCCACCATCAAACCATCTGCGCACCGAATGTTCAGCGCTTCTTACATACATGAACGTGTCTTGTATTCGAACAAAACGTTCCACATCTTTCAGAAGATCACGTGACGCCGATGTTTCGGTGTTGAAGGAGTCACACAAATAGCTCAGAATTCTCCACGGAGCATACACTCCAGGCGAAGCGGGCATTGAATCGAGCGAGAGAGCTACCTTTTTCCAATCGATAGTGTCTTCTGCGCATATGCGAGTAAACAACATATGGAATGACTGAATACTCTCAACATCAAGAAGTGTTTGCGTGTCTTTGACTACACGGGAAAGCACTCCTGATGCATGCCACTGAAGAAACGTTTCTTCTTCAACAACCACCGTATCGTTCACTACGGGTACACGAGTACCCAAAAAATACTCCTGCAGTTGTAGTGGTGGAACGCGAACAGAAAGAGAATCACATACTGGTTTCAAAAGAAGATACTCGCGCGTATATGCAAACACGCATAACTGACGAAGTGTTATCATTTTTTCAACCAATAACGAATCGCTTCCATAAGGAACCTTTCCACTCAAGTGAAGACTTTTTACGTGCGCGATAGAGTCGCCGTACGACTGAAGCAACACATCTGTCGCTTTCAATTGCATCACTCTTTGATAGAGAGAACGAACATTCCATGCGCTATCGAGCTCATGTGCGATCGATGAAATTCTTGAAGAAGGTTGTGCACACAACACTACTCCAAGAAAAAGTGCAACCAACGTTGCAAAAATAGATTTTTTCATGTGAATAGTTTTGTGTATGTAAAATAACTGTCTTTCATAGTATACATACAAAAGTACATAGTGTCAATGTTTTACCATGAAAGACTCCCACAGTATTTCTTGCATTTCCCTTCTATATATTGTACTATCCTCCCATACCTTATTTATCAGCACTGCACTCGAATTTATCCTTTTGGAGAGACATCCCGAAAGAGCCGAGTGCACAGAGGTACATCCAGCCGCTGATTTGACGCGGCATTTTTTATTTCATTATGACAAAAGCAGACATAGTTGAAGAGAAGGAAATCATGAGCCCACTCAAGGCGCTCTATGAAAAGAGCCCGGCTCCCCTTGAAGGAGACCAACTCATCGAAGGCCCGGTTATCGATATCGGAAAGTCTTCGGTATACATCGACCTTCGTCCATACGGCGTTGGTGTGATCTACGGACGCGAATACATGATCGCAAAAGATATCATCAAAAAGGTGAACATCGGCGACCTTGTAAAAGCCAAGATCATCGATCGTGAAAACGAAGACGGATACATTGAGCTCTCCCTCAAGGAAGCAAAACAAGCAATGATCTGGAGCGATGCCGACAAAGCTATCAAGGCAAAGCAGGTTATGGAACTTCCTATCAAAGATGCCAACAAAGGTGGTCTTATCCTCGAATGGCAGGGTATCGCCGGCTTCCTTCCCGCTTCACAGCTCAAACCCGAACACTACCCTCGTGTTGAAGATTCTGACAAGGATAAAATCTTGAAAGAACTGAAGAAACTCATCGGTAAGAAACTTTCAGTGGTTATCATCACTGCTCTTCCAAAAGAAGGAAAACTTATCTTCTCTGAAAAAGAAAACAATCCTGAAGAACGCCGCGAAATCGTTTCAAAGTACACCGTTGGTGACGAAGTGGCTTGCACAATCGCAGGTATCGTTGATTTCGGAATCTTCCTCAAACTTGAAGAAGGTCTCGAAGGTCTCGTACACATTTCTGAAATCGACTGGGGTCTCGTAGATGACCCACGTCAGCGCTTCAAGATCGGCGATCCTATCCAAGCAAAGATCATTGAGATCAAAGACGGTAAGATTTCCCTTTCTATCAAGCAGCTTCGTGAGAACCCATGGAATGAATACGAAGGCAAGCTCAAGAAGGGCGACATCGTGAAAGGCGCAGTTATCAAGCACAACAAACACGGTGCACTCGTCTCGATCAAAGAAGGTGTTGCAGGTCTTGTCCACAACTCGACTCTCGGCGGCGAACTCAAACTCCGCGAGAAACTCGAACTCGGCAAAATCTACACGTTCCAGGTCACCCTCTTCGAACCAAAGGAACAGCGCATGACGCTCGTTCATGTAGAAGACAAGAAATAGTCTTACTTAAAAAAACACCCCAGAAATGGGGTGTTTTTTTAAGTTTTGACAAAATCAATAAGGTGTACTAGTATAAAAAACGATACACTAAACATTCACAATATAAACACCCATCACATTTATGGTACCTATTTTATTGTTATCGTGCCTTAGCTTAGGCGTTATCATCCTATTTATTTACCATAGGAATCAATCCAATAAAAACAAAAAAATAGTAAACCACAAGGAATACTACAAACAGAGGTACTCAAAAAAGCCTCAAAAAGTTTTAAAGGCAGAAAAAGAAGACGTTGGGGATATATACCAATAATCCCCCGGAGCCACATTCGTGTGGCTCTTTTTTTTAATTGAACGCGTTCATCGCTGCTTCGAGGCCTTTTTCTATGATCGTCTCGATGATCTCTTTCACGCGAGGTGCGAGTGATTCTATTTTTTCAAAATCGGATTTGTTGAAATTTTTGAGCACGAAGTCGTGCTGCGCGCCGGCCGTAGGCCGGCGCGTGTTCCCTTCCGCATCCACCGGCGACACTCCAATACGAAGCCTGATGAACGCAGCCGTGCCGAGTGAATCTTGAATCGATGTAATACCATTGTGTCCACCCGCGCCACGGTCAAAAGAAATACGCACGCTTCCAATCGGCAAATCAATATCATCATGAAGCACAATCACGTTTTCTGGTTTCAATTTTTCTTTCTTCACCATGTACGCCACAGAATTTCCAGAAAGATTCATAAAGGTGAGCGGCTTGATGTATTCCACCGCATCACCTCCCGCCTGCCCTGCCACCAGCATTGCCTGAGCGCCAGCATTTCGCATCCACTTCGCGTCATCCACAATGCGGTCTATCAAGATCCATCCCGCGTTGTGCTTCGTCTTTTCATATTCTTCTCCGGGGTTGCCGAGTGCTGCTACTAAAAACATGTTGTGGATTGTATCATATTGACATAAATTTAGTAACAACACGAAGTATCGCTTTGTGTCAATATGCCACGCGTACTATAATCACGAGCATATGGATCACAAAGAGTACACACCCGAGCCGGTCAATCCAACACCTCCGTCTCCCAAACATACGAAAGCGCAAGAACTGTGGGAGATTATCAAATTCGCGCTCGTTGCACTGGTGATCGTCGTCCCGATCCGTGCCTACATTGCAAAACCATTCATCGTTGAGGGCGCATCTATGGTGCCCACATTCGAGGATCGCAATTACCTCATCGTCGATGAAATCTCATACCGCATCACAGATCCAAAACGCGGAGAAGTTGTCATCTTCCATCCACCACAGAACGAGAAAGTATATTACATCAAGCGCGTCATCGGACTTCCTGGAGAAACAGTCGTTATTGAAAAAGGAAAAGTTAATATCAAAAACGCAGAGCATCCGGAAGGATTCACACTCACAGAACCATACGTTTCAGAGCTTGGCACAACCACTCTCACTCGCGAGCTCGGCCCCACCGATTACTTCGTGATGGGAGACAATCGTCCGTACAGTTCCGATTCTCGATATTTTGGGGTACTCCCCCGTGACCATATCCGTGGACGAGCATTTCTTCGTCTCTATCCTGTAAAAGATATAGCCGCATTCCCCGGAGAACACACCTATTAGTATTTCAGCTTATCAGCATCTAAAAAATAGTTATGGCAGACAGCAAATCAAAGAAAATAGCAGTAGCCGCAAAAGCACCATTTAGCACACCAAAGGGTATGCGCGACATCGAAGGAGAAACCTACTACCAATTCCAAGGGTTCTTCGAAAAAGCCCAAGAAGTAGCCGCATACTATGGTTTCAAACCAATCGAAACTCCTGTACTCGAACAAGAAGATGTATTCACCTCATCTATTGGTGTTGGCACCGATGTCATCGACAAAGAAATCTACACGCTCAAAACGAAAGGTGGTGACCACCTCGCACTTCGCCCTGAAGGTACCGCCGGTGTTATGCGCGCATACATCGAAAACGGCATGCAGTCACTCCCCCAGCCGCTTCTTTTGTACTACTACGGCTCGTTTTTCCGCCACGACAAACCACAGCGCGGACGATACCGTGAATTCAAAAGCTTCGGACTCGAAGTACTCGGCAGTGAGAAAAGTGTCGTTGATGCGCTCGTAATCAAAACAACCATCTCGATCCTTGAAGAAGCAGGAGCAAAAAATCTCGCTGTTGATATCAACTCTATCGGCGACAAAGAATGCCGCGCAGGATACATCCGCGAACTCACCAACTACTACAAAAAACACCTCGCATCTCTTCCTGCTGTCGACAAAGAACGCCTCAAGACCAACCCACTCCGTATCCTCGATTCAAAAGAAGAAAAAACAATCGAGCTCAACGTGAATGCTCCTGATGCGCTTGGAAGTCTGTGCACCGGTTGCAAAAAACATTTCAAAGAAGTGCTCGAATATCTTGAAGAAATGGGTATCGAATACCGTCTCAACAAAAGTCTCGTTCGTGGTCTTTCATACTACACACGCACCGTGTTTGAAATCATCGAAGAGAGCGGTGGTGAAGATGGAACACCTCTCACTATCGCTGGTGGTGGCCGCTACGACTACCTCGGTAAAATCCTCGGCTCAAAGAAAGACGTGCCTGCGATGGGAGTCGGTATCGGTGTTGACCGCATCGTAGAATCTTCATGGTACAAAAAACTCTCTCCTCGTATTTTGAAGAAACCAAAAGTCTGTTTCATCCAGCTCGGATTTGAAGCAAAGCTCAAAAGCTTGAATGTGATCGACATCCTTCGCAAAGCGCACATTCCGATGTACCAAACACTTTCAAAAGATTCCATCGGAGCGCAGCTCGCTATCGCCGAAAAACTTGAAATCCCCTACGCTCTCATCTTCGGCCAAAAAGAAGCGCTTGAAGGTAGCGTCATTGTCCGCAATATGGAAAATCGTTCACAGGAAACAGTGAAGCTCACGAAGCTGTGCGACCACTTGAAGTCCCTCAAATAAAGAGTCATGTCACGCATTGTTCAAAACGGAGATCCAGTCCTCAGGCTCGCTGCCGAGGCTGTTCCCGTATCTGAAATCACCAGCACAAAAATTCAAAAAGTAATCCGCGATATGCAAACAGCGCTCCACGGAGAATACGATGGTGTCGCTATTGCTGCACCGCAGATCGGAGTATCGCTCCGCATCTTTGTCGTTTCAGGAAAAATATTTGATGAAGATTTCAAACGTGGAGAAATGAAAGAAAAGAAAACATCGAGCTCGCCTGATCTTGTATTCATCAATCCTGAATTTGTAAAAGTCTCAAAAGGAAAAAAATGGCTCGCTGAAGGCTGCCTCTCTGTGCGCTGGCTCTACGGAGAAGTAGAGCGCTCACTTCGAGCCACCGTCCGCGCATACGACGAAACAGGTAAAAAGTTTGAGCGCGGTGGCAGCGGCCTCCTCGCCCACATCTTCCAACACGAAATAGACCACCTCGACGGCATCCTCTTCATCGACAAAGCGAGAAATATAGAAGAACAGAAGCCGGAAGAAACGAAGAAAAAAATACAAGAAAAATAGTAAAGAGGAGTCGCTCGAACTCCCGGCATGGCTGTGCGAGACCACGCATATTTTTCTGCTGAAAAATTGCTCTGCTCGGGCCAAGGCATGGCCCTTGCGCAAGGGTCTCGCACAACCATGCCGTCCGTTCTCCCTTCGTGGTAGCCAACACTATGACTTCAGAAACACTTCAAAATCCATTTCCTTCTTCCCTTCTGGAATTACTTTTTTCAATATGAATTTCCCACCGACAAAATCGGCGTCGGTAATTTTAAGTCGTACAAGTTTTCCATCTTTTTCATAAAAGGTGAAGGTTCCCGGATTACCATAAAATGCGCGAAACTTTCTCCAGTTCTCACCATATTCATCTTCTGTGAGTCGAAGTTCCCCATGCGCTTTTTCAATCTTCGGCGCATACGTCGCATCATCAGCATTCTGCTCACGTGGCTGAGTAGTCCCATCAATTATTTTTTCAATCGTTGAAGGAAGCATTTCCGCTGCCACAGCATTCAACCTTTCAAGCAGTTCAGGTTTTCGTTCTTTTTCTCCTATCACTACTTTTTGTTCAAAAAAGACAGGACCCGAATCCAGCGCAAAGTGCATTTTCTGAATACACACACCCGTCTCTTCGTCGCCCGCAAGAAGCGCCGCTTCCACAGGAGTTGCGCCACGATATTTCGGAAGAAGTGAATAGTGCACGTTGAGTGAACCGTACCGCGGAAGGTCGATCACGCGCTCAGGAATTATTTTTCCATAGGCAACAACTACCGCAAGGTCAAGATCATACGTTCCATACAACTGGAAGAAATCTTCGTTCAGCTTTTCTGGCTGAATAACAGGAAGATCATGCGCGAGCGCCCATTCTTTCACTGGTGGTGGCGTGAGGTGCATTCCTCTTCCCTTCGGCGCATCAGCTTGAGTAACAACAACCACAGGCATCATGTCTGCCGCTTTGAGTGACTCGAGAATCGGAAGACACAGCGCTGGTGTTCCCAAAAATGCGATGCGAGGTTTTATTTCCATGGCTTCATTCCCTTGATGCGCTTTTTCAAACTGCGTGCGCTTCTGATGAGGATCGTATGAAATCGTTCTTTGCCATCTTTGAGTTTTTCGACAATATCACTTGTCGCTTTGTCTATCGCAGAAAAAAGACTTTCTTCTTCAGCCTGCGCGCGAAAATCTCGTCCTTTAAAATGCATGGTTATTTCTCCTAGGTACACATCTCCTTGTTTGTGATGATTGGTAGTCTTTCCTATTTCCATCTGCACGAGCACATCTTCATTTTTTACGAAGCGGGTAATATTCTCCAGCTTCTTCTCCACATACGCACGGATTTCTGAAGTAAGTTCGATATTAGTCGCCTTGATATTTGTTCGCATATATGTGCACTCGATTAATTGCTAATCTCTTTCATTATACCAAATCATCAGGAACAGAGAGAATCTTCGAGGGGCTATGGTGTCCTGAAATGATCTTAATCCTCTCTTTTGGAATATGAAAATGAAGAGCCACACATTCCAAAACCCTCCTGTTGGCCCTATTCTGCTCAGCAGGCTCTTTTACAGAGACTTTGAACTGGTCTTTCGACACAGCTTCAAAAACCTCTTTTTTTGCTCCGGCTACGACGCGTACTTTGACATACATACTAAAGCAAAGTATACATCGTTTAAAAATAAGAAAAAATAAAAGGCCTCCTAGTTACCTGGGGAGGCCTCTTTTTTTATTGGGGTTAAAAACCGATTAAGGTTTTAAAATCAGCTGCCTTGGCAGTATCTTTGTCATACAGCCAAGTAATAACGTTTTCTCGAAGAATCTGGTATTTTTCACCAGCATCGATATATTTGCAGTCTTCAGCGTTATCAAGAATGAATCCTGGATACACTTTTTCATCCACATAATCCACACCGTCTCCAAGCGGATATGGTGAATCGATACCATGGATGATCTGACTTGCACCGATTTTCTTTTTGAGAAGATCTATGACATCCCAATCATGTACAATGCTGTCGCAGAACACGTTTTTTGCTTGAAGGGCGTAGCCTGGAGATTTGCAGTCTGCTGAATAATAATCGGGTCTGCCTTTAAAACCCTGAACAGCTCTGCCAACAGTTGTCATTCCGAGAGTATTCCCATGGGCAAGATAAAAACGTACATTCGGATATCGCTCGTACATTCGCTTATAGACAAAGATTAGATAGAAGCATGCCGTTAAAGCTGGCATTGCCACTATGTGTCCAAGCCAATAATCATTGATGTCTCCGAGATTCATTATTTCCTCGTAATCATACGGGTGTATCTGGATCGGCAAACCAAGCTGATTTGCTAACTCAAAAATCTCCCGACAACTATCGTCTGCAGTTGCTAACCATTTCCCTTTCGCGTTTTTATAATGCGTCGAAAGACACAGAAACTTGAGCCCTTCTTTTGCTCGTTGTTCGATTTCACGAAGAGATATGTCGAGAAAGCGAGGCTGAACCACAAAGCCACAGGAAAACTTTTTAGGATACTGAGTTTGCAACTGGAGTTGATAATCATTCTGAAACCTCATAATATCTACCACTGCTTGTTTCTTCATGCCGTTGCAATACAGCTGTGAAAGCGTCAAAAGTACTGTATGCGAAATCTTGTGCTGGTCCATCCACTCAAGGCGCGGTTTCAAGAAAAATGTTGGGTGCGAAACGGGCCGCGTCCAATTGATAAACTTTTGCGTCATTGATTGTCTATTACCGTCAATTTTAATGTCGAAGTATCCTGCTTTTTTGATACTTTCGGGAATCTGTGACGGATCGGGCAACATGTGTCCATGACCGTCGATGATAGGATAGTCTGTTTTCATATTTAGTATATAAAAGATTTAGTATTGCCGTTACAGTACCAATAAAAAAGCTGGGGGTCAATTACAGCATAGAGATACTTGACACATACGACTTTTCATCATAAAGTATATTTATATATCTTTCACATGTCGCACAGTAATTCATCAAACGGACCAGATGTTGGGAAAGTAGCCAGCACAGGATTTAAACTACTCGGTAAGATTATGAGTGAGTTTATTCTGTATCTCGAGCGAGTACCTCAACACCTAGGAAAACAGTACACGTGGTATCGGAATGTGCTGCAGAGTGGAGTTGGGTGGTTAAAAAGCATAAACCATCCATTTCTTCAATTCCTTGGTTCTATCATTATTATTCCCGGACTCGCTGCGCTTGCAGTCTTCCTCATTTTCTGGATCCTAATCCGTTCACTCGTCAAAAAACAGGCTCCTCACCATTAGTGGTTGGGAGCCTTTTCCATTTTGCATTCTGCTCTATGATTTGCTACTATAGCCCAGTATTGTTCTTTTCTTTCAAATCCGCTCTCGATGGTGGTATTCCTCTTAGGAGAAATCTCACGATGAAGGGCGGTATATTCCGGAGTAGCTCAGCGGTAGAGCAGTCGCCTGTTAAGCGATTGGTCATAGGTTCGATCCCTATCTCCGGAGCCTTGCATTGACTCTTTACATATTTTGTGCTATTATAATGTTGATAGTTATTTCACATGCTTAAGTTCCAGTTTTCACTTGTTGAGTTGCCATTGTTTCTTCAAAAGGAAGTTGTGGCAACTCAATAATCTGTAAATTATGGAAACTACAAATTTGATAGCCGAAAAAGGCAAAATGGTAAATAAAGTCTACACTATAGAAAAAATGGATATAAGTGTAGTAAAAATTTCAGGCTCTGAACTTGGTTTTTCTGCCAAGGCAACATTCGAGGAAATCTGTGCTTCAGCTTTGAAAAAGGGATTAAGAAGATTGGATGAGCTTAATCCAAATTCTCTGTTCAGCGCATATGATAACGAATGGCTATACGTTGCTGGTGTGTACAATGGCGAACATAACGGACAAGCAATCAAAATCATTGCAAAGAAGGAAGATGGGGTTTATCTAAGAGAGGTATCTTACTTCTCCAACATAAGCATATACTCGCCTTCGATTTTATGGCTATTCAGAAAGTAATTTGTTTTTCGTAACGATAAAGCCCTGTAAAAACGGGGCTTTTTATTTACTTTAGTTCTGAAGTGAAAGCGCAGGAAAAAGTCCAAGAATACCGCTAAACTGTAAATTGCTTTTGATATTAGTCAAATTAGCAGTTCTGAATTTGTGTACCATAGGGAGCAAAAAAGAAAAACCACATTTACGAATGTGGTTTTTCTTTTTTTACATGTCCCTTTGGAGTGTAAAGTTCGTGTCTACTTAGACACTTAAGATGACTTTTGTGATAGTAAAGAGTCGTTGACATATGTACCCGAGAATTGTAATGTGTCATTAAACAATTTTGTTCACCAAAAAGTAATCAACATGAACGGAACAGTCAAAGCAATCTGTATTGGTCCTGTAGCCGGTGGACCTATGCAAGAGATCACTGAGGTGGAAGCTCTCGCAGGTCAAGGTCTCAAAGATGACCGCTATACAACTGGAGAAGGAAGTTTCAATAAGGGCAAGCAAGGAGTCCGCCAAGTCACACTCATGAATTCTATCTTCTTCGAAGGAAGCGGCTTCGAGTTTAAAGATAGTCGCCGCAACCTCTTTGTTGAGGGGACGGAACTCATGTGGCTCATCGGCCGAGAGTTCCAGATCGGGACTGCACGTTTCCGCGGAGTAAAGTACTGCGATCCATGCACTCGACCGAGTAAACTCTCCGGCAAGCAGAAGAGTTTCAAGGAGACGTTTTTTGATCGAGGCGGACTTATCGCTGAAGTCATCGAAGGAGGTATAATTAAGGTTGGTGACCTGCTCATTCCTCCATCGAAGGGTTACTAAAATACTCGACGTAATCGCAAAGGCCGTACCAGCAACAAACTGGTACGGCTTTTTTAATTCAACAACATCCGTATTTACCTCAACGCAAGGTTTAGAAAAGAGTATCCCTCCAGCCAATTTATTGTTCTAAGGTCGTCGACCAGTGCGGTCATTGACTACTTAAGTACTTTATGTTAATATATTTCACTAACAGTCCTTTGAGATATGTGGTTTTTAGTGTTGATTTTGTTAGATTCTCCTAGTTTCTTTGTGGAAGTTAAGAGAATCTAATAAACATTTTGTAACAACACTTAAAACAATAGCGATGAAAAAGCAAAAAGCACTTTCAGCCGTAGGAACAACTATTATACTCGCAGGAACTTTTTTGGTCTTGTGGGCTATGGTAAACATTATTTGGTTTCATACACCACTCATTTCACCAGCACCAATAGAATCATTTAAATTCTTTTTAGGTTGTGGCGTGACCATAGGAACGGGAGGAATTATGCTTCTTTTTTTGAAACCAAGTAATTGGATGCAAAAAATCATAGGTTGTGTAATGAGTATAAATGGAGTCATAGGAATTGTTTGCTCATTTACCTTCCTTACCTTGTAGGAAAGGAAGCAATGAATTAATCCGTTTCAAGTTATATACTTGAAACGGATTTTTATTATGGTATGTTCATTCGAACATCCTTCCACGTTCAAAGCATTAATAAAAACCACTCCAGAAACGGAGTGGTTTTTACTGTCTAAACATTATTCAAGTTTTGATATACTTACCCTATGGCAACACTAAACCCCTGGATCAACTTCAACGGCAATACTGAAGAAGCGTTTATGTTTTATAAATCAGTATTTGGAGGTGAGTTTACAAAAATTGTTCGTTTCAAAGATATTGCGAGTGCGGAATTTCCGGTATCAGAAACAGAAGCGGAAAAAATAATGCTCATCACCTTGCCTATCGGCAAACACACAATGCTGATGGCAAATGATGTGCCTTCCTTTATGGGCACAGTGAACGAACATGAAAACCGAAGTAAAATTTCAGTGAGCACAGAGAGTAAAGAAGAGGCAGACGCTCTATTCAGCGGGCTTTCTTTGGGAGGACAGGTAGAAATGCCTATGGACCAGAGTCCGTGGGGTACGTATGCGGGTATGTTTAGAGACAAATATGGAATCGAGTGGATAATCGAATATTCAACTACACCTTCATGAAGAACGAACCGAACAATAACCCCGAAAAAGATATCCCTGAGAAGCTATGGTTTAAGGCAAAGCTCTACGGCTGGGGATGGACACCCGCAACGTGGCAGGGGTGGCTGGTTGTTCTTGTGTATATCATACTCATTTCTGCACTGGTAATCATGAGAGAAGAAGCAATCCCAGGAAATCCTGACTCAGGAAGCAATGTTCTTACATTCGCTCTACCAAGCATTGTAGCGACTATTCTCCTTATTGCTATTGCTTACAAAAAAGGAGAAAAACCACGTTGGCAGTGGGGACCGCCTAAAAAATAATCCTTCTAGTCAGATCTGGGATATGCAAAGAGTGGCTGGTTTCTTGAGAGAAGGCCGGATGCGCCCTAAAGGGCGCATCCGGCCTTCTCTATTGCCTCTTTATCCCCCTATGCTATGCTTAACGTATGCCAACATCAAATTCGGCTTTTATGAAGCCAATGAAGCTCTCAGCAGAGCTTGAAGCGGTCGTAGGAAAAGGTCCAATGCCTCGCTCAGAAATCACGAAGGCTCTCTGGGTGTACATCAAGAAGCATGACCTCCAGGATCCTAAGGATAAGCGCACCATTATCGCCGATGAAAAACTTCTTCCTATTTTCGGAGGACAGAAATCTGTGGGAATGATGAAGCTTGCAGGATTCGTTTCGAAGCACGTTTCATAGTTTAAACTGATAGCACAAAAGGCCGGAAGCGCTGCGCGCTTCCGGCCTTTTGATATTTCTGCGCTATACTTACCCCATGAAAAAAATATTCCTCATCATTCTTCTCGCTGTGGTTGTTATTCTTCTTTCCAAGTCGTTTAAAGATCCTTCACCTATCAGCACAGAAGCGGATTACAAAACTGCTTCATACACCATCGAAGGGCTGGAAACAAAACTCACCGGCAACCCTGCTGCATATTTCGGCAATGAAGTTCGTGGCGATTTTAACGGAGATGGAAACGAAGACGTGGCATTTATCATTACGCACAATCCTGGCGGAAGTGGTACATTCTTCTATCTCGTCGCAGCTCTTCACACTACTTCAGGATACGAAGGAACAAACGCCGTCTTCATCGGCGACCGCATCGCGCCTCAGCCAACGGAATTCCGCGAAGGAATGATCGTCGCCAACTATGCCGACCGACTCGCCGAAGAACCAATGACTGCTACTCCTTCAGTCGGTGTATCGAAATATTTTAAGATCGAAAATGGAATGCTCGTAGAAACAAGCGTCTAACGGGCGCTTGTGCATTTCACACATTTGCAGCCAAGCGGCTTGATGTGCTCATTCCAGTATTCTTTTCCGTAGTCGTAATTGATCTCTTCGCCTTTTTTAATATTCCGCTTTGCCATAATGAAAATGCGCTTGTTTGGTATTTCTGGTTCAGCATTGGGCCGGCATGAGTGGTTGATGTAGCGCGCTGTGTTGCTGCGAGGCGTTCCATCGATGGTGATCTTGCTGTCGATCTCGAAAAGATACTTGCTGTTGCTCGTGTACTGCTCTTTCGAATCGATGATGCGACCAGTGTATTCGATAATACAGGCACCCTTAGGAATCATTTCCCCGGCAAAAAGCCCAAGACCCGTCGCCGAGCGCTTAACATCGAGTTTAAATCCCCCTGGTTCGAATTTTTTCTTTCGTTTCATAAACTCCATTATCCTACAGTACTCTTTGCAAGAGCGCCAGCTCGCGGTACCATGAAAGCATGCTCGGCCTTACAAAAGAAGAAATAACGATCTTGAAAAAACTTTCCACGCCGGTGAAGATACAAGATTTCCTCGACCGACTCCCCCGCAACCATGAGAAGCATGGTGAGACAAATATGTCGCCACGACTCGTGCTTCGCGAAAAGAAAGCCCACTGCATGGAAGGCGCGCTTTTTGCAGCAGCAGCGCTGTGGGTCAATGGCAAAGAACCACTTCTGCTGGATCTGAAATGCGAAGGCGATGTGGATCATGTTGTGGCACTCTACAAAGTGAATGGGTATTTTGGCGCGATCAGTAAGACCAATCATGCCACGCTTCGTTTCCGCGATCCTGTTTACAAAACGCTTCGGGAACTCGCACTTTCGTATTTTCACGAATACTTCAATGATGCAACCGGAAAGAAAGCACTTCGCAGCTATTCCGCTCGTCCTTTTAATCTTAAAAAACTGGGAAGTGAATGGGTTACCTCTGAAAAGAATCTCCAACCCATCGCGCAGGCACTGGACGACGCGCCACACACACCCATAGCGCCCGCGAAGAACCTCGCACTCCTTCGAAAAGCCGACCACATGGAACGCAAAGCCGGAATGCTTGCCGAATGGAAGAAAGCCGACCCGCGAACCTAATCCCCACCCTATATTGACTTTTTAATCAAAGTATGATATTCTTAACGTACAAAAGTTCTGGTTGGAACCAAGTCGATTCATAATCAATTTTTGTATATTATTTGTTTGATATATCAATCGCATGAAAGGTACAATCAAGAAACTCACTGACAAAGGCTTCGGTTTTATTACCGGAGAAGGAATGGAAAAGGATCTCTTCTTCCACTCTAACGCCCTTGTAGGTGTCTCATTTGATGAACTCCGCGAAGGTGATG